>Ga0193716_1000159_pt1 | contig 39871 bp, 36 predicted proteins | sample U2c1metaG_FD_145901 | JGI IMG/M metagenome (GOLD analysis project Ga0193716, IMG submission 145901) | Soil microbial communities from a riparian zone of the East river system, Colorado, United States - U2c1 | ecosystem: Environmental > Terrestrial > Soil > Riparian zone | place: USA: East River...
GCGCGCCGGTCAGTGCCGCGATCTCGTCAGCCCGCGCGGCCAGGATCTCGCGTTCGGCCCGGAACGGGTAGTACTCCGGCAGCCGGGTGATCTGCTCGAACAGCTCACTGCCCCGCGCGTCGTAGAACCACTTGGGCGGCAACGTCTTCGGTGTCGCCGTCAGGCCGGTCCGGACGTCCGACCGCAGCCCGCGGACTACGTCGTCCTGGGTGAGGTGGACGGTCAGCTCGGTCATGGTGCTCCCAGTCTCATCATGTCCACTGTGGACGGTGCGGCGGTCACGAGGTGCCCGTCAGGCACCTCCTGCCAACCCGGTTCCTCGTCGTACGGTTCGGATGCGACCACCACCGCGTCGTCCAACGCGCGCACCCACAGCGCGTGGGTCCACGCGGTACCGACGACCTGCGTGCCATCGGTCAACAACAGGTTCAGCCGCGAGTCCGGCGCGACCTCGGCCACCTCGGTGACCAGCGCGGCCACCGCGTCGGCCGCCTTCTCCCCGGCCGCCAGGCGGGCCCGCAACAGCGCCCACAGGAGCGCCGAGTCGGTCGGCGCGTCCATCTGCAGCAGGTCGGTGACCGGCAGTCGGGCCGCCAGCGCGGCCACCGACGACGGCCAGCCCCGCACCAGCCCGTTGTGGCTGAACAGCCACGACCCGTCGGTGAACGGCGCGCACGCCGTCTCGATGACCGGCATGCCGACGGTGGCCGAGCGGACCGCCGCCAGCACGCCCTCCGCCCTGATTTCCTCGGCCAGCGCGGGCAGCGTCGCGTCGGTCCACATCGGACCGGTGCGGCGCAGCCGGACGGGTTCGGCGCCGCCGGCGTACCAGCCGATGCCGTACCCGTCCGCGTTCACCGTGCCGCCGCCCCGCATGTCGCGGGGCGCCCAGGACTGCCGCAGCAGTGAGTGCTCAGGTGTCAGCAGCAGGTCGGCGAGCCGCACGGGCGCGCCGACATACGCGATGTGTCGGCACATCGGTCAGCTCAACTCCTCTGCCGAGGCGCTCCTGGCGCACCGGAAGCCGGCGAAGATCTGGCGCCGGATCGGGTAGTCCCAGTTGCGGAACGTGGTCCTGGCCGCCGCTGGATCGGTGCCGAACGAGCCGCCGCGCAGCATCTTGTAGTCGCTGCCGAAGAACACTTCTGAGTACTCGCGGTACGGGAACGGCTCGAACCCCGGGTAACCCGCCAAGTCCGTGTCCAGCCACTCCCACACGTCGCCGACGAGCTGGTGCACGCCGAGCGGCGAGGCACCGGCCGGGTACGCGCCCACCGGCGCGGGCGACAGGTGCCGCTGCCCCAGGTTGGCGTGCGATGGGCCGGGATCCTCGTCGCCCCACGGGAACCGGCGGGAGCGGCCGGTGGCCGGGTCGTACCGGGCCGCCTTCTCCCACTCCGGCTCGGTCGGCAGCCGCCGGCCCGCCCACGTGGCGTACGCCTTCGCCTCGTGGAAGGACACATGCACGACCGGCTCGTCCGGCGGGATCGGCTCGATCGACCCGAACCGGTCGCGTAAGAACCCGTCCCCGTCGCGCACCCAGAACCGGGGCGCCGTCAGGTCGGCCCGCACGCGGTAGGCCCAGCCCGCCGCCGACCACCATCGCGGGTCGCCGTAGCCGCCCGCGGCGATGAACGCCAGGTAGGCCGCGTTGGTGACCGGCGCGGTGTCGATGAAGAACGCGTCGACGTGCACGTCGTGCGCCGGTCGCTCGTTGTCCAGCGCCCACGCCTCGATGGACGTGCCCATCGTGAACGGACCGGCCGGGACCAGCACCTCCGACGCCGGCAGCGGCCGCCCCGGCGGTGGCGGCGGCGCGTCGAGCACCGGCGCGCCGGACCGCAACTGGTGCGTGGCCAGCATGGTCTCGTCGTGCTGCTGCTCGTGCTGGATGATCATGCCGAAGGCGAACCCGTCCGCCTCCAGCCGACGACCCGCCAGCGGACTGCGTTCGAGCACGTCGAACACCTTGTCGCGCACCTCGCGCACGTACCCGCGCGCCTCGACCGGCGACAGCAGCGGCAACGCGGGCCGGTCGGCACGCGGGTGCTGGAACGCGTCGTAGAGATTGTCGATGTCCGCGCGGACCGGCTCGCAGCCGCCGACGTCGCGCACCAGCCAGAGCTCCTCCTGGCTGCCGATGTGTGCGAAGTCCCACACCAACGGGGACATCAACGTGGAGTGCTGGCGCACCAGATCGTCGTCGTCGACGGCGTCGGTCAGCGCGACGCTCCGCTCGCGGGCCCGACGCAGCTGCGCGGCCACGTGCTCGCGCAGCGCCTCGGTCCCTGCTTCAGCCGCGATCATGCTTGCTCCTCTGAATGAGACGGTCGAGATCGGCGGTGATCGCCGTGGTCAGTTCGCCGGGCAGGCCCATGCCGGGCAGCGCGCGGGCGCCCAGCTCCAGGACCTTGCCGGCGGCGGTCGCGATCGCCCGGTCGGCGAGGCCGTCCCGCGCGGCCGGCAGCCACCGGTCGCCAACGGGCAGACACGCGTCGAGCACGGCGTCGACCGTGCGCTGGTTGGACAGCAGCGCGGCGAGCAACGCGGTCGGGGTGACCCAGTCGCTGCCGCTCTGCGCGTCGAGATAGCGCACCTCCAGGTACCCGTGCGGCCGCACGGGCGGGAAGAGGGTGGACAGGTGGTAGTCGAGGTCGTCGAGCGTCGGCGGCGCGGGTAAGCCGCCGGCCACCCAGTCGGCGAACGTGAGGCCCACCGGGGTGTGCCACCGCTTGCCAGGACCCCGCACGCACAGGACCGGGGTGTCGAGCACCCGGCGGGCCCAGTCGGCGGCCGGGTCGTCGACGATCCCGGACGGCAACGACCTGGCCGGGTCGGTGCCGAGCACCGCGCGCATCCGCGCGGACGCCCAGCCGGTGCTCCGGCCGCTGAGCGTCGGCGAGTTGGCGAACGCCGCGACCAGCACCGGGCCGAGCGCGGTCACCGCCGCGAACCGGCTGGCCATGGTGGTCGACTCGCCTGCGTCGAGGCACACCTGTAAACCGGCGGTGCAACACATCATGGTGATGCCGTGCGACCCGATGGACTCGAAGGCGTGCTCCATCGCCGCGTAACGCGGGGTATCGAGGATTCGGGTGGGCAACCGGTGCTGATCGGTGCCGCGATCGCCGAGTACCAGGCCGGCGCCGGCGAGAAGTTCGGTGAGGAACGCGAGATCCGCGTCGACCGCTGCGAACAACTCGGCGAGCGAGGGCTTGGGAAGGGCTGAGATCTCGACCTGGCCGCCGGGTTCGAGTGTGAGCGGCGAACCGGACGGAAGCGGTAGCTGGGGACTGTCCTTGGTGAGCGTGCGGGGAGCGTGGGGACCGAGCGCGGCGGCAAGACATCGGGCGTCGAGCGGCCGCCGGGGATCCTCCTCGTGATGGACGATCCATTCGAGCTCGACGCCGTGCAGTTTGGGCGGGCCGTGCTTGAAACAGACGGACGCCACATAGGCCTCCGCCTCGACGCGGTCCCGCAGGCGGCGCCGGTCCGGCCCCGTGACCTGCGGATCTTGTAGGGCTGTCACAGTGGAATACCTCCAGTTCTCGACCTGAAAACGACGCTACACGCGAGCACCGACAATTTCGTGACGAGGAAACGGCCGCCCGCCCAACGGCGATACGCACACAGAGATCGACTTCGCGCGAGACACAGAAGACGTACGTACGGATTGCATCCCGTCGGGCGGACTGCGACGATCATTCGATGCCACGGGTCAGCCAGGATCATCTCGACGCACGCCGCCACCAGATCCTCGACGGGGCCCGCATCTGCTTCGCGCGCTACGGCTACGAGGGCGCCACCGTGCGCCGCCTCGAGGAGGCCACCGGCCTGTCCCGCGGCGCGATCTTCCACCACTTCCGCGACAAGGAGTCCCTGTTCCTCGCACTCGCCGAGGACGACGCGCTGCGGATGGCCGACGTGGTCGCCAAGCAGGGTCTCGTGCAGGTCATGCGGGACCTGCTCTCCACCAAGGACGGCGCCGACTGGCTCGGCAGCCGCCTCGAGCTGTCCAGACGGCTGCGCACGGACCCGGAGTTCCGCGAGCGCTGGGCCGAGCGGTCCAGGAACCTGACCGTCGCCACCCGCGAGCGGCTCTTCCGCCAGCGCGAGGCCGGCAACCTGCGCGACGACGTCGACGTCGAGGTGCTCACCGCCTACCTGGAGCTGGTGCTGGAAGGCCTGGTGTCCCACCTCGCCATGGGCCTGCCGGCCGACGACCTCGAACCGGTGTTGGACCTGGTCGAGGCCTCCGTTCGGCGAACCGGGGGCGGTCGCGCCTAGCCTGGCAGACATGGATCTTCTCGACGCACATGCCCAGGCGTTGGACGTGTTCGACCGCGCGACGCACAAGGTGGGCCTGACCGACTGGGACTCGCCGACCCCGTGCGCGGCCTGGTCCGTGCGTGACCTGGTGAACCACATCGTCTCCGAGCAGCTCTGGGTGCCGGACCTGCTGGCCGGCCACACCATCGCGGAGGTCGGCGACAAGTACGACGGCGACCAGTTGCACGACGACCCGCCGGACGCCTGGCTCAAGGCGAGCGGTGTGGCCCGCGCGGCGTTGCTCCAGCCCGGCGCGGTCGACCGCACGGTCCACCTCAGCTTCGGCGACACCGACGCGCGGGAGTACGGCTGGCAGCTGACCACCGACCTGGCCGTGCACGGCTGGGACCTGGCCACGGCGCTCGGCGCGCACGCGGGCATCGAGGACGAGCTGGCGACCGCCATCCTGGCCTACGTCGAGCCGCAGGTGTCCGCGTGGTCGGGCACGTCCTGGTTCGCCGAGCCGGTGGCGGTCCCGGCGGACGCCGACGCGGCGACTCGCCTCATCGGACTCCTCGGCCGCCGGCCGTAGCCTTTACACTGGTCATCGTCCCACTGAGTAGTAGGAGTGACCCGTAACCGTGCCCGAAGCACAGTCCCCCAGCGACAGTACCGAGCCAGGCGGAGAGCCTGGCGAACCCGGCTGCCATACGAGTCCGGTCCTCGGCGGTGACGCTCGATGACCGGATTGCTGCTGGACCTTCTCGGCGTACTCGTTGTCATCGCACTCACCTTCGGCACGGCGATCTTCGTCGCGGCCGAGTTCTCCCTCACCGCGCTGGAACGCAGCCAGGTGGACAGCCACGTCCGCGCGGTCGGCGACGCCAGGGCCAAGCGCGTCCAGAAGGCCCACCAGACGCTGTCCTTCCAACTCTCCGGTGCGCAGGTCGGCATCACGATCACGACGCTGACCATGGGTTATCTGGCCGAGCCGATCATCTCCGGTTGGATCAAGCCGCTGCTGGGAGCGATCGGGGTGCCCGCCGGCGCGGCCCTGCCCATCTCACTCGCGGTCGCACTGCTCATCGCGAACGTCATCTCGATGGTGTTCGGCGAGCTGGTGCCGAAGAACCTGGCGATCGCCCTGCCGATGCCGACCGCACGCGCGGTCGCCGGCCCGCAGACCCGGTTCTCCGCCAGCCTGCGCTGGTTCATCAACGGCCTGAACAGCTGGGCGAACTGGTTGGTGCGCCGCCTCGGCGTCGAGCCGGTCGACGAGCTGGCCTCGGCGCGGTCGCCGCAGGAGCTCGGCTCCCTGGTTCGCACGAGCGCCGCACGCGGCACGCTCGACGCCAGCACCGCGACGCTGCTCGACCGGTCGCTGCGCTTCGGCGAGCGGTCCGCGGACGAGCTGATGACCCCTCGGGTGCAGGTCGAGTCGCTGCCCATGGACGCGACCGTGCTCGACCTGGTCGAGCTGACCAGGCGGACCGGGTTCTCCCGGTTCCCGGTGCACGAGGGCGACCTCGACGACGTGCGCGGGGTGGTGCACGTCAAGCAGGTGTTCAGCGTGCCGGTCGCGCGCCGGGCATCGACGCGGGTCAGCGCGCTGGCCCGGCCGGTGCAGACGGTGCCGGAGAGCCTCGACGGCGACACGCTGCTCGACCGGCTGCGCAGCTCCGGTCTGCAGCTCGCGGTCGTCGTCGACGAGTACGGCGGCACCGCGGGCCTGGTCACGCTGGAGGACCTGGTCGAGGAGATCGTCGGCGACGTGCGGGACGAACACGACCGGGGTGAGATCAACCCGGTGCGACCGCTCGGCCGGGAGAGTTGGATGGTGTCCGGCCTGCTGCGCGACGACGAGCTGGCCGACGCGACCGGTTTCCGCATGCCGCCGGGTGACTACGAGACGCTCGCCGGGCTGGTGCTCAGCAAGCTGGGCCGGATCCCCGAGGTCAACGACGAGGTCCGGGTCGGCGGCTGGCGGATCACGGTGATGGCCATGGACCGGCACCGGGTGGCGGAGCTGCGGGTGGCGCGCGTCCCGGACCAGGAGCCGGTGGCGAACCGGGCGGAGGTGGCGAGGCGATGAATCACGGAGTGAACCATCAGCTCGAACGCAGCTCCAGGAGCTTGGGAGGGCGTGGCTCCCAACCGCGGCCAAGGGGAACGGGACGCGACCCAGCCACCGACACGTACCGAACTGGACGGCACCAACCCACCGAGACCACGCGGGTTAAGTCCGGGGAGGCGGGCCAGCCATGACCGGCGGTGTCGCGATCCTCGTCGCGCTCTTTCTGTTGATACTCAACGCGTTCTTCGTCGGCGCCGAGTTCGCGCTGGTCAGCGCGCGGCGCGACCGGCTGGAGGCGATGGCCGAGCGTGGCATGGACCGCGCGCGGATCGTCATGCGGGCCGCGGAGCACACGTCGATGATGATGGCCGGCGCGCAGCTGGGTATCACGCTGTGCACGATCGGCCTCGGCGCGCTCGGCGAGCCGACCGTGGCGTTCTACCTCGAGTCACTGCTGGGCCCGTTGGGGCTGCCGGCCGCGGTGATGCACGCACTCGCGTTCACGGTCGCCCTGGTGCTCGTGTCGATCCTGCACATCGTGCTCGGCGAGATGGTCACCAAGAACATCGCGATCGCCGCGCCGGAGCAGACCGCGGTGTGGCTGACGCCGGTGCTGGTCGGCTGGATCCGGTTGATCCGGCCGCTGATCTCGCTGCTCAACATGACCGCCAACGGGATCCTGCGGCTGATGCACGTCGAACCGAAGAACGAGGTCGAGAGCGCGCACACGCCCGACGAGCTGGCCAACATGATCGCCGACTCGCGGCGGGAGGGGCTGCTCGACCAGGCGGAGCACCGCAGGCTGACGCAGACGCTGTCGTCGGCGGAGCGGACGGTGGCCGACGTGCTGGTACCCCTCGACGACGTCGAGACGGTGCCGCACCCGCCGACCGTCGGCGACGTCGAGGAGGCCGTCAACCGGACCGGGTTCTCCCGGTTCCCGGTCCGCATGCCCGACGGCCGGCTGAACGGGTACCTGCACGTCAAGGACGTGCTGGACCAGGCGGACGCGGACCCGTCGACGCCGGTGCCCTACCACCGGGTGCGCGGGCTGCCGGAGATCCCGGCCGACTCGCGGCTCGACGAGGCGCTGGCCGCATTGCGCCGGGCCCGCAGCCATGTCGCGAAGGCAGTGGCCGCGGACCGCACGGTCCTCGGGGTGGTCGCGCTGGAGGACCTGGTCGAGGAGTACGTGGGCACCGTCCGGGACGGCACCCACACCGACCCGAACACGTGACGTGACTCAGGGGGCGGCCTCCGACACCGGTCGGGGGCCGCCCTTCGTGTCGCGGGTGCGCTGCGTGACCGCGACCGCGGCGATCACCAGTACCGCCGCGCCCACGGTCGCCGGACCGAGGTACTCCGACAGCAGTAGCGCCGACCAGGCAAGCGTGAGTATCGGTTGCAGGAGCTGCAACTGGGAGATCCGCGCGATGCCGCCCAGCGCCAGGCCTCGGTACCAGGCGAAGAACCCCGCGAACATGCTCACGACGCTGACGTAGGCGAGGCCGAACCACGCGGACGGCGACGGCGCGACCGGCGGGTGCAGGACCAGCCCGATGACGGTCGCGGGCACTGTCACGGGTAGCGCGACGAGCAGCGCCCACGAGATCACCTGCCAGCCGCCCAGCTCGCGGGCGAGCACCCCGCCCTCCGCGTACCCCAGCGCGGCGAAGCCAACCGCCGCGAGCAGCCACAGGTCCGACACCCGCACCTGGCCGGCGCCCTGGACCGCGGCGAACACCAGCACGGTGACCATCCCGAAGCCGCACGCCGCCCAGAACGGCCACTTCGGTCGCTCGCCGCCACGGAGCACCGCACCGACCGCCGTGGCCGCGGGCAGCAACCCGATCAGCACCGCGCCGTGCGCGGAGGTGGTGTCCCGCAAGGCGATCGAGGAGCAGATCGGGAAACCGACCACGACGCCGACGGCGACGAGCGCCAGCCGCCCGAACTGCCCCCGGGTGGGTCGGCGGGATCGGGCGACGAACAGGCAGAGCGCGCCGAGCGCGGCCGCGAGGGTGGCCCGGCCGAGGCCGACGGTCACCGGCCCGAACGCGGGCAGCGCCATGCGGGACAACGGAAACGTGAGGCTGAACGCCAGCACCCCGACGCTCCCCCACACGACGCCGGACTCCAGTAACGGCTGCGTGCGCTGGACAGTAGCGCTATCGTTGACCGACATGACCAACGATAGCAGCGTGGTCCGGCTGGCCGGTGAGCTGCGCCGGCAGGCCGCGACGCTCCAGCCCGGCGACCAGTTGCCGTCCAGCCGCGCGCTCGTCACCCGGTACGGCGTCAGCCCGGTCACCGTCGGCCACGCGCTGGCCCGGCTCGCCGCCGAGGGCACGGTGGTGACCGAACCGGGCCGGGGCACCTTCGTGGCGACGCGGCACGCGCCGCTCGAGGACGTCGGCTGGCAGACCGTCGCGCTCGGCGACGCCAGGGTCAACACCGCGAACCTCGGCCGGCTGCTCGAGGTGCCGGGCCCCGGCACGCTGGTGATGTCGTCGGGCTATCTCGCCGACGACCTGCAGCCGACCAGGTTCCTGGCCACGGCCGCGGCACGGGCGACGCGGCGCCCCGGCGCGTGGGGCCGGGTGCCGCCGGCCGGGCTGCCCGAGCTGCGGGCCGGGTTCGCGGCGACCATCGGGGTGGACGCAGGGGACGTCACGGTCGTCGCGGGCGGCCAGTCCGGCCTGTCCGCCGCGTTCCGTGCCCTCGCGCCCGCGGGCGCACCCGTGCTGGTCGAGGCGCCGACCTACCTCGGTGCGATCGCCGCCGCGCAGGCCGCGGACCTGCGACCGGTCCCGGTCCCGACCGACGCGGACGGGTTGCGGCCCGAGCTGCTGGCCGAGGCGTTCGCGAGGACCGGAGCGGGCGTGGTCTACACGCAGCCGACGTACGCGAACCCGACCGGCCGGGTGCTGGCCACGGCCCGCCGCCAGGAGGTCCTCGACGTGGTCCGCGAGGCCGGCGCGTTCCTCATCGAGGACGACTGGGCGCGGCACCTCTCGCTCGACCGGGCCGCGCCACCGCCGTTGCTGCGCGACGACCGCAACGGGCACGTCGTGTACCTGACGTCGCTGACGAAGCCGGTCGCGCCGAGCCTGCGGGTCGGTGCGCTGGTCGCCCGCGGCCCGGCCGCGGGCCGGCTCGCCGCGATCCGCCGGGTCGAGGACCTGTTCATCTCGCGGCCGCTGCAGGAGATCGTGGTCGAGCTGTTCGCCTCCCCCGCGTGGCCGCGGCACCTGACCGCGTTGCGCGCGGCGCTGCGGGAACGGCGGGACGCGCTCGTCGCCGCGATCCGCCGGGACCTGCCCATCGTCGAGCCGCCGCACGTGCCCGGCGGTGGCTTCCACCTGTGGCTGCGGCTGCCGGCCGGCGTGGACGACGAGGAGCTCGCCGTCCGCGCGCGGAGCAAGGACCTGGTCATCGAGCCGGGGCGGGCGTACTTCGTGACCGAGCCACCCGCGTCGCACCTGCGGCTGACATTCGCGGCGGCGACCCCGACCGAGCTGGCAGCGGCGACGCGCAGGCTGGCGGCGCTGCTCGAGGAGATACCGTGACCTGGTGAATCGCACGCTCCTCGCGCCCGCCGACTGGCAGGCCCGGCGGGACGCGCACGTCGCGCGGGTCCGCACGTGGACCGACCCGTTGCGCGAGCGACGCGCACGAGGCGAGCGGCACCCGGTGCTCGACTTCCTCTTCACCTACTACTCGCACCGGCCGGCGCGGCTGCTGCGCTGGCACCCCGGCCCGGGGCTGGAGCTGGCCGACGCACAGGAGTACCTGCGGTGGCCCGCGTACCGCCCGACCGAGCACGGCGTCGCGCTCGGCCCGGTGCCGCACCCGCGGCGGGCGACCGTCGAGTTCGTCCACGGCCTGCTGACCGCGACCGCGAACCGGGAGCCCCGCTTCGGCTGCTTCGGACTGCACGAGTGGGCCATGGTGTACCGGGCCGACGGTGTGCGGCACGAGGACTGGCCGCTGCGGCTGGGCGCCGCCGGCACCGACGAGGTCGTCGAGTCGCTTCCCGTCGGGTGCACACACTTCGACGCGTACCGGTTCTTCACGCCGGCCGCGCGGCCGCTGAACCTGGTGCGGCCGCAGCGATCCGACCAGGTGGCGCTCGAGCAGCCCGGCTGCCTGCACGCCGGCATGGACCTCTACAAGTGGGCGTACAAGCTGGACCCGTTCGCGCCGTCGGACCTCGTCGCCGACTGTTTCGCGCTGGCGCAGGACATCCGGGCGCTGGACATGCGCGCCAGCCCCTACGACCTCACCGCGCTCGGCTACGCTCCGGTGCGGATCGAGGCGGCGCACGGACGTGCCGAGTACCGCCGTGAACAGGCCGCGTTCACCGAGCGGGCACGCCCGCTGCGGGACCGGTTGATCGCACTGTGCGAGGAGTTACTGGGGTGAGGGTGTTGTTGGCACGGTTACTTGTGGTGGTCGCGATGCTCGCGTTGGCGGGCTGCACGCAGCGGGTGGGCGGTACACCGGACGACTCGTCGTCGTCGGCCGCGGCGTCGGTCGGGCCGGTGGACCTCGCGGTCCCGGTCGAGCTGCGTCCGGTGCTCGCGGCGGGCGCCACGGCGCCGCCGGACGCCGAGGTCCTGGCGGACCCGAGCGGAGAGCGGCTCACGTTGCTGGAGCCGATGCTGACGGTGCGCAGGCTCGACAAGGGCGAGGTCTCGTTCGACCAGACCAACGGCACCTGGGTGCTCACCCTCGACCTGACCGAGCAGGACGGCAAGGACTTCGGCGACTGGACCACCGACAACGTCGGTGAGCGGCTCGCGATGGTCGTCGACGACGAGGTGCTGATCGCACCACAGATCCAGTCCGGCATCACCGGCGGTGAGATCGTGATCAGTCCGGGCCAGGACGGCTACACGCAGGACGAGGCGCGCGACCTGCTCGACAAGATCACCGGCAAGTAGGCGCTCGTATCGGACGGTCGGCTGGTCGGGGTGTTCAGCTTCGCGGGCGCGAGTGCCGGCCGTTCCCTTGGTACTTCGCCGACGCGGGGCCCTATCGGGTGCGGTGACCCCCGGCTGGCCTCCGGCCCCCGGTTTCCACGCTACCGGTCGGCACCGACAAAGTCGGGCGGTCGGGCGGCGCTTGTGGACAGACGGGTGCCCTGTGGACAACCGCCCGCCCACGCGCCCGCGCGCGCCGAAACTGTCGGTGGTAGCTGGCAGGCTGGATACCGGGGGCCGGAGGCCAAACACGTCAGCTCTGGTACGCCTCGATCGGCGGGCAGGAGCACACCAGGTTGCGGTCGCCCTTGGCGCCGTCGATACGACGCACCGGCGGCCACAGCTTCGGGCCCGTGGCACCGATCGGGTACACAGCCTCCTCGCGGCTGTACGGGTGGTCCCACTTCCCCGCGATCGACTCCGCCGTGTGCGGCGCGCCGCGCAGCGGGTTGTCCTCCAGCGGCCAGTCACCCTTGGCGACGCGGTCGATCTCGCGGCGGATGGCGATCATGGCCTCGCAGAAGCGATCCAGCTCCGCGAGGTCCTCGCTCTCCGTCGGCTCCACCATGAGCGTGCCGGCCACCGGGAACGACATGGTCGGCGCGTGCAGGCCGTAGTCGGCGAGCCGCTTCGCAACGTCGTCGACCGTGATGCCGGTCGTCTTGGTGATGCCGCGCAGGTCGAGGATGCACTCGTGCGCGACGTACCCGCCCGCACCCGCGTACAGCACCGGGAAGTGCTCGTTCAGCCGCTTGGCGACGTAGTTCGCCGCCGCCACCGCGGTCATGCTCGCCCGCCGCAGACCCGCGGCGCCCATCATCCGCACATACGCCCACGAGATCGGCAGGATCGACGCGCTCCCCCACGGCGCCGCGCTGATCGGACCGATTCCGGTCTCGGGACCGGCGGCCGGCTGCAGCGGGTGGTTCGGCAGGTACGGCGCGAGGTGGTCGCGCACCCCGATCGGCCCAACCCCGGGACCACCGCCGCCGTGCGGGATGCAGAACGTCTTGTGCAGGTTGAGATGCGACACGTCCGCGCCGAACTTTCCGAAGCGCGCCAAGCCGATCAGCGCGTTCAGGTTCGCACCGTCCACATAGACCTGACCGCCCGCGTCGTGCACCAGCGCGCACACCTCGCGCACCGTGTCCTCGTACACGCCGTGCGTCGACGGGTACGTGATCATGATGGCGGCGAGGTCCGCCCTGTGGTCGTCCACAGTGGACCGCAGGTGATCGAGGTCGATGTTTCCGTTGTCGGCACAGCGAACGACGACGACGCGCATGCCGGCCATCGCCGCGCTCGCCGCGTTGGTGCCGTGCGCGCTCGCCGGGATCAGGCACACGTCCCGCGCGCCCTGCCCGTTTTCCCTGTGGTAGGCCCGAATCGCGAGCAGGCCGGCGAACTCGCCCTGGCTGCCGGCGTTCGGTTGCAGGCTCACCGCGTCGTACCCCGTAAGCTGCGCGAGCCAACCCTCGAGGTCGGACACGATCCGCAGCAGTCCCGCCGCGTCGGCCGCCGGCGCGAACGGGTGCAGCTCGGCGAACGCTGGCCAGGTGATCGGCTCCATCTCGGCGGTCGCGTTGAGCTTCATCGTGCACGACCCCAACGGGATCATGCTCCGGTCGAGCGCGACGTCCTTGTCGGACAGTCCACGCAGGTACCGCAGCAACGCGGTCTCTGACCGGTGCGTCGAAAACACCGGGTGGGTAAGGAACTCCGAGGTGCGCGCGAGCGCCGCCGGGTACGCGTCCGCCGTGTCGGCGTCGAGCCGGTCGACATCGCCGCCGACCCCGAACGCCGCCAACAGCTTGCGGAGGTGCTCGCGGGTGGTGGTCTCGTCGCACGCGACCGACACGCGGTCGGCGGAGACCTGGCGGATGTTGATACCGCGATCCCGTGCGCCGGCGACGACCTCGGCGGCGCGCCCCGGCGTCTCGACGAGCACCGTGTCGAAGAAGTCCGCGTGCACGACGTCGACGCCGCCGTCGCGCAGCCCGGCGGCGAACACCGCGGCCATCCGGTGCGCGCGGGTCGCGATGTTCCGCAGCCCGTCCGGCCCGTGGTAGACGGCGTACATCGACGCGACGATCGCGAGCAGCACCTGCGCCGTGCAGATGTTGCTGGTCGCCTTCTCGCGGCGGATGTGCTGCTCACGGGTCTGCAGCGCGAGCCGGTACGCGAGGTTGCCGTCGACATCGACGCTCACGCCGACGAGTCGGCCGGGAAGCTGGCGCTCGAGCCCCTTGCGGACCGCGAGGTAGCCGGCGTGCGGGCCACCGAAGCCCATCGGCACGCCGAACCGCTGGGTGCTGCCGGCGACGACGTCCGCGCCGATCTCGCCGGGCGGACGCAGCAGGGTGAGCGCGAGGATGTCGGCCGCGACGACGACCTGCGCGCCGCGGTCGTGGGCCGCCTCGATCAGCGCGGCGTGGTCACGGACGGCGCCGCTCGCGCCGGGGTAGGACAGCAGCAGGCCGAAGAACTCGCCGTCGGGCAGACCGTTCACGAGGTCCACGACCTCGACGTCGATACCGAGCGGCTCCGCGCGGGTCTCGATCACGGCGATGGTCTGCGGGTACGTGTCGGCGTCGACGAGGAAACGGGCCGACTTGGCACGTCCCGCGCGGCGGACGAGCGTCATGCCCTCGGCGGCCGCGGTGGACTCGTCGAGCATGGAGGCGTTGGCGAGACCCATGCCGGTGAGGTCGGCGACCATCGTCTGGAAGTTCAGCAGCGCCTCGAGCCGGCCCTGGGAGATCTCCGGCTGGTAGGGCGTGTAGGCCGTGTACCAGGCCGGGCTCTCGATGACGTTGCGGCGGATCACCGGCGGGGTGGTCGTGCCGTAGTAGCCGAGGCCGATCATGGACGTCAGCGGCCGGTTCTGCGCCGCGAGGTCACGCAGCTCGGCGAGCGCCTGGCTCTCCGACGCGGGGGGCGGCAGCTCAAGGTCCGGGGCGTTTTCGCGGATCGAGTCGGGCACCGCGCGCTCGACCAGCTCGTCGAGCGAACCCACCCCGATGACGTCCAGCATGCGCGCCACCTCGCCGGCCCGGGGACCGATGTGCCGGTCGGCGAACTGGGTGCCGTCCTCGAGGGCGGCGAGCGGGATCCGGTCCTGGGTCATGAGTCGCGCCTCCGGAGCACTGGGTGGGCATGCGGCTAGCTGCCCTCCCCCTCTGTCCGTGCACGCTACGGCGCGCGCCTGAGAGCTTCATCCACGCGCGGTGGACTTGCACCTTCGGCGGGGCCGGCCTCGGCCCGCTTTCCAGAGGCGTCTCGCCCGCGCGGTTCGGGTGCCTGAGAGGTTCCGGGGAGGATTTGCTCCTTCGGCGCCGAGCACGTGTCGTTGCTCGGACTCTCCCGCGCGGGATCGGCGACTACGTCGGTAGCGTACCCCGACCAGCGCGTTCCACTCGCGAAAGGCGGCGCACGCCACGCGGGCGGACACACGGTGTCAACGGCCGCCGTCGTTGGGGCAGAGGTCATGCCGTCCCACATGAGCGGGGTCAGCCGGCGTTGCGGGCCTTGCGGCGGGCGGTCAGCTCGTCGTCGGTGACCGTCTCGATGATGCCGCCGTCGGCGCGTTCCGCGGGGAACTCGTGGATCGTGCCGTTGATCTCCTGCATGGCGCCGCTCACGGCGATGCCGAAAACGCCCTGACCACCCTGCAGCAGGTCGACGATCTCCTCCGGCGAGGTGCACTCGTACACCGTCGTGCCGTCGCTGAAGAGCGTGATCTTCGCGAGGTCCTTGGTGCCCCTGCGCCGCAGGTGATCCACCGCGACCCGGATGTTCTGCAGCGAGACCCCGGTGTCCAGCAGCCGCTTGACCACCTTCAGCACCAGGATGTCCTTGAACGAGTACAGCCGCGCCGACCCGGACCCGTGCGCACTACGAACGGTGGGCGCCACCAGCCCGGTCCGCGCCCAGTAGTCCAGCTGGCGGTACGTGATACCGGCGATCTGGCACGCCGCGGGCCCCCGGTAACCAACGAGCTCGTCCGGCGCCGACGTGTCCGGGAACAACTCGCCCTGCTCACCGGCGACAGCCTCGACGGGACCTTCCTCGACCACGCCTGCCTCCGCTCATCAGCCACCCACGAACCGCGAGAGACCGTAAGTCACACCCTCGTGATTCGCTCTGGTAACGACGGTAGGTCGGCGACGGGGCAGGGTCAACGCGACGCGCGGACAACGAGTCGCAAACCTAAACCTGACGTGGAGACTTGTTACCCGTCAGGTATCAGCGCCGCGACTGTGCTGATGCGGGACACCCGCACCCGGGCTGCCAAGACTTTCGCGGCCGTCGCGGAACCGTTCGCCTCAGGTGTCCGCGCCGCGAAAGTCTTCCGGTGAGACCGAGTCGAGGAACTCCCGGAACTTCTCGACCTCGTCCTCCTGCTCGTCCGGGATGATCAGCCCGGCCTCCTGCAGGACGGAGTCCTCCGCGTGGATCGGCACGCCGACCCGCAGCGCGAGCGCCACCGAGTCACTCGGCCGCGCCGAGACCCGGATGTCGCCGTCGAAGACGAGCTCCGCGAAGAACGTGCCCTCGCGCAGGTCGGTGATCCGCACCTGCTCCAGCTCCCGCCCCAACGCCCCGATCACGTCCTTCAACAAGTCGTGGGTCAGCGGTCGCGCCGGGCGCACACCCTGCTGTTCCAGGGCGATGGCGGTCGCCTCGACCGAGCCGATCCAGATGGGGAGGTATCGCTCACCTTCGGTTTCGCGCAGCAGCAAGATCGGTTGATTCGCCGGCAACTCCACCCGCACGCCCACGACTCGCATCTCGCTCATGGCGTCTCCTCACCCGCTGCGGTGCGCAGGACGCTCCGCAAGCTCCACTCCACCGGCGCCCTCCACGGGCTCCGTGACGCCATGAATACCGATGACTCGCTCGCAAGCTCGCTCATGGCGTCTCCTCACCCGCTGCGGTGCGCAGGACGCTCCGCAAGCTCCGCTCGACCGGCGAACGCCACGGGCTCCGTGACGCCATGGACATCGAAGATTCGCTCGCAAGCTCGCTCACCGGGTTCGCCTCCCTCCGCTCGCTCAGCGAGGATGTGCGACCACATCTTCGAGGATCGCCTATCGCTGGCGTCGACGCTACCCGCCATCCGGTTCTGACGCTTGTGTAATCCTTTAGCGATCCACGTCACGATGCCATATCGTGCCACTGAGATGATCTTCAGGTTACTTGCCGGCAATCCGCCGCAAACCGGCCTTGACCAGCAACGTGTGCAGACCGACCGACAGCGCCGCCAGCTCGCGGACCGTCTCGTCCGCCCTGCCGTGCGTCTCCGCGTCATGATGCCGATACATCGGCGCGACGATCTGCTCGACCAGCCCCACCTCACGGTCCGCGGCTGCCCGGAAACCCCGCAGGTGCCTCGGTTCGATGCCGTAGTTCGCCAACGCCTTCACGGTGGTCGCGACGAGCGCCGACTCGGAGTCGTACAGGCCGGCCGCGCCAGGTCTGACCAGTCCGTACTGCTCGAGCTCCGCCAGCATCGACGCGTCGATACCGGACTTCTCGAGCAGTTCCTCCTGCGTCATCCGGCGAATCGGCTGCTCGACGAACACCTCGGGCGACGGCAGGCCGTCAGCCGGCACCGCACGCAGGTCCGGCGAGTGCTCCTCGTCCCGGTCCGCGGCCTCGAGCTGCTCCTTGATGACCTTCAGTGGCAGGTAGTGGTCCCGCTGGGCCGCCAGCACGAAACGCAGCCGGGCCACATCCACAGACGTGAACTGCCGGTACCCGGAGGCGGTGCGGGCCGGTTGGACCAAGCCCTCCGCCTCCAGGAACCGAATCTTGGAGATCGTGACGTCCGGGAAGTCCCGACGAAGCCGACCGAGCACCGCTCCGATGCTCAGCCGATCGCCCGATGGCCGCCCGGCCGCCGTCACACCTATCCCCGCAGAAAACCTAGGAAGCGTTGGTGCCGGTGAGGAACACCAGGCGGAACTTGCCGATCTGCACCTCGTCGCCGCCAGCGAGCACGGCCTGGTCGACCGGCTCCCGGTTGACGTAGGTGCCGTTCAGACTGCCGACGTCGATCACCACGAACTCGCCGCCCTCGCGGCGGAACTCCGCGTGCCGACGCGACACGGTGACGTCGTCGAGGAAGATGTCGCTGTCCGGGTGCCGGCCCGCGCTGGTGGTGTCGCGGTCGAGTAGGAACCGGGACCCCGCGTTCGGGCCGCGCTTGACCACCAGAAGGGCTGAGCCCGCCGGCAGGGCATCGACCCCCGCGACGGCCGGCTCGGGAGCCGGCGCCTCGGGAGTGGCCTCGACCTCGGCGAGAAAGTCTGCCCGGAACACGGAAGTCCGCTCCGGCGACTGCTCCGGCGGCACGCCGGGCCCGTCGTTGGTGCTCACCTGAGCTCTCCTCCTGCTGATGGTTGTTCTACCTGTGCAACCTACCGTGCGCGATCAGCGCCCGATCCGGTGACCTCCCCACGTGGGGCGGTCAGTCCTGCTCGGTGAGCTCCTGGTAGGCCTTCGCGTCCATCAGCTCGTCGAGCGACTTCGGGTCGGTCGCGGCGATCTCGACGATCCAGCCCTCGCCGTACGGGTCCGAGTTGATCAGCTCCGGCGACTCGTCCAGCGCGGTGTTCACGGCGGTGACCTCACCCGAGATGGGCGCGAAGATCTCCGAGACGCTCTTGGTGGACTCCACCTCGCCGAGCGTGGCGCCCGCCTCGACCTTCACGCCGACCTTCGGCAGCTCGACGAACACCACGTCGCCGAGCTGGTCCTGGGCGTACGCGGTGATGCCGACGCGGACGGTGGTGCCCTCGGTGCTCGACAGCCACTCATGCTCTTCGGTGTACTTGAGGTCTTCCGGCGTCACTGAACATCCTCCGCGCTCGGGGTTTGACGAAAGCTTAGATGGGGCTGGTTCGCAGTGGCGAACGCAGTGCCATGCGTGTCTGCACGAGATAGAGCAGCCCCGACCAGACGAACAACGCGCCACCCCAGATCGCGAACCCGTACGCGAACGGACGGGCGATCGTCGCGAAGTCCGAGCCGCCCTGCGCGAGCAGGAGCAGCGGCATCGCGTACATGAGGTTGAACGTGGCCGCCTTGCCGATGTAGGTGACCTCCGGCGGGCTGAACCCGGCCCTGCGCAGCACCCAGAGGCAGACGCCAACCATGACGTCGCGGCCGACCAGGACCAGCGCGACCCACAGCGGCATGACGTCGCGCAGCACGAACGCGATCACGGTGGCCAGCGTGTACAGCCGGTCGGCGGCCGGGTCGAGCAGCGCGCCGAGCTTGCTGGCCTGGTCGAGCCACCGCGCGATCTTGCCGTCGGCCCAGTCGGTGAACCCGCTGAACACGAGGACGGCGATCGCCCAGCCGTCCTCCTTCGGGCCGAGCAACAGCCACAGGAACACCGGCACCCCGGCCAGGCGGATCACGCTCAGCAGGTTGGGAATCGTCAGCAGCCGGTCAGGCAGCTCGTCGGACTCAGACGCCATGACCGGCAGCGTATTCGCCGGTCAGCCGGTCCCGAGGGGCAGGCTCCGGCCACGCCCGCGTTCGGTGCGCGCCGCGGCATGTTCGTCGTCCGATTCGTTATCGGGCGCCCACATGCTGGACACCGGGGGTGGTCGCGACCGCATACCGGAACGCCTTGGGCAGCCGGATCGACCCGTCGATGGTGACCGCGTCCATCACCGACGCGCAGAACGCGTCGCGCACCGGCCGCTCCCCCGCCAGCCGGACGGCACGCAGGATCTGCTCGCTGCCGAGCATCGTGGTCCACGCCGCGCCGAGACTCGGGTACACCGCGGCGAACCGGACGTCGCCACTGGCGACCGGCGAGAGCCCCGCGGTCCGCAGCGCGCCGTCGAGACCGCGGAGCTCGCCCTCTGCGCCCGTCGCCGGGCCGAGCATACCGAGCCGGCGCAGGTGGCCCGCGAACGTCTCCGCCCAGCAACCGGACGGTCGGACCCAGCCTCCGACCGCCACCCGGCCACCGGGGCGGACCACCCGCACCAGCTCGGTAAGCACCGCCGTCCGATCGGCGCCGTGGTGCACCGAGGTGCCCGCGGTGACCACATCGAACGTGCCGTTGTCGAACGGCAGTGCGTCCCCATCGTCGACGAGACCACCGACCCGCAGGTCGGCGTCCGGCAGCGCCCACCGAGCGATCTCGAGGCGCTCGACCGCGGTGTCCGTGCCGGCCACCAGCGCACCTCGGTGCTCCGCGGCCCGCAGGAACAACCCGACGCCGCAGCCGACGTCCAGCAACCGCTGGCCGTCGAGCGGGCCGAGCGCGGCCAGGATGGCCCGGTGCAGGGGCCGGTGTTCCGGCTCCGGCAGCGGTGGCCAGTCCTGTTCGCGGTCGCGCAGCGGATACCCGTCGGTCGCCGTCGAGATCATGTCGCGCTCCCTGCCGCCGGTCCCGTCGAGACCAATACTCGCCCTGGCGGCCGGGAACCACATCGGGCAAAGCCTCAGATCGATCCGGCGTGCGCCTTATGTGTGTCGCGGCGCGTCCTAGGTCGGACAGTAGATACTGGTCCCGTGCCACGACGGGTGTCGGTGCCGGAGCTCATCGGCCGGCGTAGCGAGCTAGCCGTGCTGGACGCCGCCCTCACCGACTCGGCGGCGGGGTCCGGCCGGCTCGTGTTGGTCGAGGGCGACGCCGGCGTCGGCAAGACCAGGCTGGTCCAGGAGTTCGCGGAGCGGGCCGCGCGGTCCGGCGCGACCGTGTTGGCAGGCGGCTGCCTGCAGCTCGAAGCGGACATCCCCTACGCGCCGTTCGACGAGGCGCTGAGCGCGATCCCCGGCAGCCCGTCGTTCTTCTCCCCGACCGGCACGGGCGCCGGCGACCGGGCCGGTGAGTTCCGCAGGGTCGCGGACGCGATCGCGGGCGCCGGCCGACCGGTGGTGCTGCTGCTGGAGGACCTGCACTGGGCGGACGCGTCGACGCGCGACCTGTTCGTGTTCCTGCAGCGGGCGCTGCGGCACGCGCCGGTACTGCAGATCGGCACCCACCGCACCGGCGAGGTGGCCGGCGACCACCCGGTGGCCGGCGTGGTCGCGGAGCTGGCGCGGCTGCCGCAGACCGAGCGGCTGCGGCTGCCGCCGCTGGACCCGGCCGAGACGACGGCGCTCGCACGCGGGCTGCTCGGTGTCGAGCCGGCCGGCGAGATGGTCAAGCTGCTGCTCATTCGTGCCGAGGGCAACCCGTTCTTCACCGAGGAGCTGATCGCCGCGTGGCCGGCGCGCGGCGAGGTGCCGCAGACCGTGCGCGAGGTGGTGATCACCCGGTTGGCGCGGCTGACCGAGGGCGCGCGGCAGCTTTCCCGGCTCGCGTCGGTGATCGGGCGGACGGTGTCGCACGACCTGCTCGCCGAGCTTGCCGGACTGTCCGAGGTGGACATCGGCTCGTCCGTGCGGGACCTCATCCACCACGGGCAGTTGGTGACCGCCGGCGACGACGGCTACGCGTTCCGGCACGCGTTGATCCGCGAGGCCATCTACGCCGACCTGCTGCCCGGCGAACGCCGCGCGGCACACGGGCGGGTGGCCCGTCTGCTCGCCGCACGGCCGACGTCGACCGCGGAGCTCGCCCACCACTGGGACGCCGCGGGTGACGCGGACGAGGCGTTGACCGCGTCGGTGAAGGCCGGCGAGTCGGCCAGCGCCGCGTTCGCGCCGGTGGAGGCGCACGCCCACTACGAGCGCGCGGTGCGGCGGTGGCCGGAGGCGACCGACCCGGCCGCGCTGACCGGGCTGGACCAGGACACGTTGCTGGAGCGGGCCGCCGAGGCGGCGAGCCTCGCGAGCCGCAACGCGCGGGCCGTCGAGCTGACCCAGGAGCGGCTCGGGTTGCTCGACGAGGACCGTGAGCCGGAGCGGGCCGCGCTCGCGCACGCCGTGCTGTCGCACCGGGCGTGGGCGTCCGCGAACTGGCCGCTCGCGCGGGCCGCGAACCTGCGCGCGCTGGAGCTGATCCCCGCCGAGTCGCCCGAACGCGTGGCGATCATGGCCAGGCGGGCCGGGCTCGCGATGTTGTCCTCGCGGCACCGGGAGGCGCTGACGTACGCCGGGGAGCTGCTGCCGGTCGCCGAGGCGGCCGGCGACCAGCTCTCCTACGCGCGCGGGCTCATGGTGGTCGGGCTGTGCCACATCGGGCTCGGGCACGTCGACGAGGGGCTGACGTACCTGAGCCAGCACCTCGACCTGGCGAACGAGACACGGGTGCCGCGCATGCTGGGCGTCAGCTACGCGAACCTCCCGGAGGCGCTCGTGTGGGTGGACCGGCCGGAACAGGCACTCGCGACGGCGCGCGAGGGCATCGCGCGGGCGAGCGAGTTCGGCTTCGACTTCTACCTGCTGCTGATCGTCGGCAACCAGGTGCGCGGGCTCGCCGAGCTACACCGCTGGGACGAGGCGCTGGACGCGTCCGACGACCCGACCGACCAGGGCGCGGACGCGTTCACGCGACTGCCGGTGGACCTGACCAGGGCGGATGTGTACCTCAAGCGTGGGCAGCGGGTCGAGGCGGCGGTGCTGCTCGACCGGTCGGCCGCGGTGTTGGCCGGGCAGGACGACGTGCAGTTCGGCACCGAGCTGGCGGCGTTGCAGGCGCGGCTGGCGATCCAGGAACGGCGGTGGGCGGACGCGCGGGCCGCGGTGCGCGAGGGGCTGCGGATCGCGCTGCCGGCCGACAACCAGCACCGCACGGCGCTGCTCGTGTCGATCGGCGCGCGAGTCGAGGCGGACGCGGCGGACGACGCGCGGGAGTCCGGCTCGACGGTGGACCTCGCGGGGGCGCTGGCGCGGACGGACGAAGTGATCGAGGCGGGCCGGGCGCACCTGGCGGCGCTGGTGGCCGACGGCGCGACGCCGCTGCCGAGGGTGCTGCGGTGGTACGCGCTGGCACGGGCCGAGCGGTCGCGGCTGCTGGCGACGCCGGAACCGTCGGCGTGGGCCGAGGTCGCGGGTGTCGCCGCGCACGAACGGCACCTATTCGGGTACGCGCGGTTCCGAGAGGCGGAGGCCGTGCTGCTGGCGCGCGGACCACGGCAGCAGGCGGCGACCGCGCTGGCCGAGGCGGCGACGATCGCCGCCGAGCTTCGGGCGGCGCCGTTGGCCGCGCAGGTGACGGCGCTGGCCGACCGCGGTCGGGTGACGTTGCCGTCCTCGGCGGTGCCATCCATGCCCGCGACCACCGGCGCCGACCCGCTCGGGCTGACCAGCCGCGAGGCGGAGGTGCTGGACCTGGTCGGCCGGGGCCTGACGAACGCTGAGATCGCCGAGGAGCTGTTCATCAGCACGAAGACGGCGAGCGTCCACGTGTCGAACATCCTGCGCAAGCTGGGCCTGAAGAGCCGCATCCAGGCAGCAGCACTGGCACACCGCCGCCAGCACTAACCGCGCGAGTCCAACGCCCACGACCCGCGAGTCCAACGCTCAGAACCCGTGAGTTGAACACTCACGTCTACCAGCGATAGACGCGAGTGTTCAACTCACCGGTCGTGAGTGTTGGACACGCGAGATCAGGCGGCTGTGGAGGCGGCCGTGGTCTGCGTGGTCGCGGGAAGTACCTCTGGCGGCTTTTTGGGCTTTGGGCGGCCGAACCATGATGCCGCCGCGGCCACCAGGCTCGCGACGATCGCGAACCAGAACGCGACGTGCAGGCCGTCGGCGAACGGCTCGGTGATCAGGCTCGGGAAGAAGCTGTGCCCGGTGAGGAAGCTCGCCTGGTCCGGCGGGAGCTGGCCGAGGGTGCCACCGAGCAGGTGCTCGATCGGGTTGTACCCGAGGAACGCGGCGAACAGCACCGCGATCGCGGGTAGCTGCGCGATCTGCTGCGCGTCGACCGCCGGCACGCCGTGCGCGGTCAGCCCGCCGCTCATGGCCGCGGGCAGGCTGGTCGAGAGGCCGGCGACGATGAGACTGAAGAAGATACCGATGGACAGCACCATCGCCGAGTTCTGGAACGTCGCGGTCATGCCGGCGCCGACACCACGGGCGTTGGCCGGCAGGCTCGACATCACCTCGGCACGGTTCGGCGAGGTGAACATGCCCATGCCGATCCCGTTGACCACCAGCAGCGCGGCGAACACCGGGTAGCTGAAGTTCACCGGCAGCTCGGTCAGCAGGAAGAACGTCAGCGCGGTGATGATCATGCCGCCGGTCGTGAAGAACGCGGCCCCGCGCCGGTCGGACAGCACCCCGGACAGCGGCGCGGAGATCAGGAACCCGACGGTCATCGGCAGCATGTAGATGCCGGCCCACAGCGGCGTCTCCTCGTAGGAGTAGCCGTGCTGCGGCAGCCAGATGCCCTGCAGCCAGATGATCAGGATGAACTGCAGCCCACCGCGACCGAGCGACGCCATCAGGTTCGCCAGGTTGCCGAGGCTGTACACCCTGATCTTGAACAGCGAGAGGTCGAACAGCGGGTTCTCGGTCCGCTTCTCGATCACCGCGAACAGCCCGAGCACCAGGAACCCGCCGATCAGCGTGCCGAGCACCCACGGGCTCGTCCACCCCATCGAGTGCCCACCGTAGGGCTGCAGGCCGTACGTGATCGCGACCATGACCGCGATCAGCCCGACCGCGAACGTGATGTTGCCGCCCCAGTCGAGCTTCGCGTGCTGCCTCGGCGACGTGTCGTGCAGCTTCAGGTACGCCCACACCGTGCCGACCACGCCGAACGGCACCGACACCAGGAACACCCAGTGCCAGTTGATCGGCGCGAGCACGCCGCCGACGACCAGCCCGAGGAACGAGCCGGCGACGGCCGCGACACCGTTGATGCCGAGCGCGAGCCCGCGTTGGTTGGCCGGGAACGCGTCGGTGAGGATCGCGCTGGAGTTGGCCATGAGGAAGGCGCCGCCGACCCCCTGGACCACCCGCCAACCGATCAGCCACAGCGCGGCGGCGTCACCGGTCATCCAGGTGACCGCCAGCATGATCGACGACACCGCGAAGATCAGGAACCCGAGGTTGTACATCCGCGCCCGGCCGTACATGTCCCCGAGGCGCCCGAAGCTCACCACCAGCACCGCGGTGACGATCAGGAAACCCATGATCATCCACAGCAGGTAGCTGGTGTTGCTCGGGTCGAGCGGGTTGATCCCAATCCCCTTGAAGATGTCCGGCAACGCGATCAACACGATCGAGGAGTTGATCGTCGCGATCAGCATCCCCAGGGTCGTGTTCGACAACGCGATCCACTTGTAGTGCGGGCCTAGCTCCGCCAGTGATCGCTCACGCGACACGTCCGCGCCCCCTTCCACAGGTTCCTTAGCGATGTTAACCTATGTCGTTTGCCTTGCTAAGGAGTTAGCTGTTCAGGAGATGTGAACGCGACCACAGCTCGACCGATGGTCAGCCGCGCAGGTCGGGGAAATCCTCCTCGCGGTACTCGCCGTCGACCGTCGCGGCCGCGTCGGCGTGCACCTCGTGCTCACGGCCACGCAGCTCGACCCGGCGGATCTTGCCCGAGATGGTCTTCGGCAGTTCGGCGAACTCCAGGCGGCGGATCCGCTTGTACGGTGCGAGGTGCTCCCGCGCGAACGCCAGGATCGACCTCGCGGTGTCCGCGTTCGGCTCGTGCCCGGCGGCGAGCACCACGTACGCCTTCGGCACGGCCAGCCGGATCGGGTCCGGCGAGGGCACTACCGCCGCCTCCGCGACCGCCTCGTGCTCGATCAGCACGCTCTCCAGCTCGAACGGCGAGATCCGGTAGTCCGACGCCTTGAACACGTCGTCCGCGCGGCCGACGTAGGTGATGTAGCCGTCCGCGTCCCGGGAGCCGACGTCACCCGTGTGGTAGAAGCCGTCGCGCATAGCCTCGTCGGTGCGCTCGTCGTCGTCCGCGTAACCGACCATCAGACCGACCGGCCGCCGCGACAGGTCGATGCAGATCTCGCCCTCGTCGCTCGGCACGCCGACCGCGTCGACCAGCGCGATGCCGAACCCGGGCAGCGCGCGGCCCATCGAGCCCGGCTTCACCGGCTGCCCCGGCGTGTTCGCCACCTGCACGGACGTCTCCGTCTGGCCGAAGCCGTCCCGGATGGTCACGCCCCACGCCTTGCCGACCTGCTCGATCACCTCGGGGTTGAGCGGCTCCCCAGCGCCGACGACCTTCGCGGGCGGCGTGCGCAGCTCGGTCAGGTCGGCCTGGATGAGCATCCGCCACACTGTCGGCGGCGCGCAGAACGACGTGATCCCGCACCGGTCCATCTGGGACATCAGGGCCGTCGCGTCGAAGCGCGTGTAGTTGTAGAGGAACACCGTCGACTCGGCGTTCCACGGCGCGAAGACGTTGCTCCACGCGTGTTTCGCCCAACCCGGCGACGAGATGTTGAGGTGCACGTCGCCCGGCTCGAGGCCGATCCAGTACATGGTGGACAGGTGGCCCACCGGGTAGGACACGTGCGTGTGCGTCACCAGCTTCGGGCGCGCGGTCGTACCGGAGGTGAAGTACAGCAGCAGCGTGTCGTCGGCGTTCGTGGCCGCGTCCGGCGTGAACGCCGCGGACACGCCCTCCGCGTCGGCGAAGCTCAGCCAGCCATCAACCGGGTCGCCGACCGCGATGCGCGTGTAGTCACCCGCGACGTCGGCGAACTTCGGCGCGTCCGCAGAACGCACCACGACGTGCGCCGCCCGCCCGCGCTCGACGCGGTCCCGCAGGTCGGCCGCGCCGAGCAGCGTCGACGCGGGGATCAGCACGGCGCCGAGCTTCATGGCCGCGAGGATGGTCAGCCACAGCTCGCCCTGGTTGCCGAGCATCAGGATCAACCGGTCGCCGCGCTGGACGCCCTGGGACCGCAGCCAGTTCGCGACCTGGTTCGACCGCCGGGAGACGTCGGCGAAGGTCCACTTGAGCTCCGAGGAGTCCTCCTCGACGATCCACAGCGCGAGCCGGCTCGCGGTCGGCTCCGTCGCGGCGATCACGTCGAACCAGTCGAGCGCCCAGTTGAACTCGGTCAGCCGGGGCCATTCGAACTCCGCGCTCGCCCGGAGGTAGTCCGCCCGGTGGTCGAGGAGAAAGTCCCGCGCCGCGCGAAACGTCTCGGTGGCTGCGCTGCTCACCCATACCTCCTGTGTTTGATTGTTCGCTTCACTCCGCCGCTGACTCGCCGTCTTCCTCCGTGCGCTGCTCGGCGCTCGTTCCTCGCGCCTGCGCTGCTCCTACGTCCAGACGGCGAACGCTCTGTCGCTCTCGCTCACTACCTATTTACCGCTGAACTTCGGGGACCGTCGCTCGAGGAAGGCCTGTACCGCCTCACCAAGATCCTCACTCGGCAGGAACGCCGCGTTCCACGCCGCGACGTACCGCAAACCCGCCGCGACGTCCTGTTCGCGCTGGTGTCCGAGCACGTCCTTCACGCCCTGGACGACGAGCGGCGGGTTCGCCGCGATGCCGGCGGCCATCTCGCGCGCCGCGGCCAGCACCTCGTCCTGGCTCGCGTACACGTCGTTGACCAGGTTGATCTTCTCCGCCCGCGCGGCGTCGATGTCCTTGCCGGTGAAGGCCAGCTCACGAAGGTGGCCCTCGCCGATGACGCCGGCGAGGCGCTGCAGACTGCCGATGTCGGCGACGATCGCGACCTTCACCTCGCGGATGCTGAACTTGGCGTCCGCGCTGGCCAGCCGGATGTCGGCGGCCGAGATCACGTCGACACCGGCGCCGATGCACCAGCCGCTGATCGCGGCGATCACCGGCTTGCGGCACTCGGCGACCGAGGACACGGCGGCCTGGAGCGTGCGGACCTCGGTGAGGAACGAGGTGCGCGGCTTCGCGAGCGCCTGACCGCCGAGCAACTCGGCCCAGCTACCCATCATCGCGGGCAGGTCGAGGCCGTAGGAGAAGTTGGCGCCGCTGCCGGTCAGCACGACCGCGCGGACGTTCTCGTCCGCGTCCAGCTCGCCGAACACCTGCGGCAGCTCGCGCCAGACGTCCGGGCCCATCGCGTTGCCCTTGCCCGGCCCGAGGAGCGTCACCTCGGCGACCCCGTCCGAGATGTCGACCTTCAGCGAAACAAGGTTTGCCGTCATACCGCCCATCCTCACCCGGTTGGTCGGTCATCGCCGACTCGGATCCTTACTCGCAGTATGTCCTACCGGTGCACCGAGTTCGCCCGATCGTGTCGGCCGAGGTTTGGCAGTCTGAGCTGGTTCGGACGTTACCGTCCGAACCAGGCGGATCTTCACGTTAAGGAGGGGCGCTCATGACTCGGGAGAGCGTGATGTCGACGCCGATCTTCGACCAACTGCTGCGCGAGATGGCTCAGCGGGCGGAGCCGCGCGGCACGGCGACGCAGGCACAGCCCCAGGAGGCGACCGCCACGGCAACCGCAACCGCCACGGCAACCGCGACGGCGACCGCGGACCAGACCAGAGCGAACGCGGCGAGACGCCGCCACAGAGCGGACTGACCCGCCGCGAGTCCAACACCCAAAGCCCGCGAGTCCAACACCCATAGCCCGCGAGTCCCCCGTTCAGAACCCGCGAGTCCCCCGTTCACGACCGCCGAGTTGTCGGTTCGTGCCCCGCCGACCCGCGCCGAAACGGCAACTCACGCGTCCCGAAACGGCGACTCGCGGGTTCTGAAACGGCGACTCGCGGGTGGCAGCTCAGAGCAGGAGCCGCAGTCCGCCGAACACCGCGGCCACGGCCGCGACGGCGAGCGCGGGGGACGGCCGCCGCGCGGTCGACACCACGAGCACGAGCGCCAGCACCATCACCGTCAGCGCGACGATCGCGGCCGGCGTGCCGAGCGCACGCAGGTGGTACGAGTCGGTCGGCGCGAGGGTGAGCGCCCCCGTCCGCCCGGCGAGCAGGACCGCGGACATCGCGAGCACCAGCGTGCCGAGCGCCTGCCCGACGGCGACGTGCGGCCCACGCAGCGCGAGCACGGCCGCCGGCACGCCGACCAGCAGCAACGGCAGCAGCAGGACCACGAACCAGCCGGCGGACGGCAGGTCCAGGAGTTGACCGAGGACGCCGAGCAACAGGTACGCCGCGGCGGCGAACACCGGAGGCCGGGGATGCCGGCGCAGCAGCGGCAGCGCCACGGCCACGGCGATCGCCAGCGCGACCAGGCCGGAGCTGACGTCCCGCAACGCCAGCAGCAACGCGACCAGCGTGACGACCGACAGCGCCGCGCCGTGCGACCCGGGCAGGAAGTACGCCAGCGCGCCTGCGACGACCAGCGCGAACACGATCAGGAGGACGTTGCCGAGCGCCAGCGCCGCGAGCACGAGGGCCGTCGCCGCGACGACCGCGCACGCGGCGGTCGCGGCGGCGTCGGACGGACGACTCGGCCGCAGCGCGGCCGGCACACCCACGAGCGCGGACCGCACCGCGGGCACCCGCACAGCCAGCAGCGCGACGACCGCGACCGTGGCGGACACGACCGCGAGCGCGACCGACTCCGGCGACACGACGAGCACCGACCCGGCGAGCAGTCCACTCACGAGATCCCGGCGCACCATCGCGACCATCAGCAGCACGGCCGCGACGACCACGATCGCGACGAGGATGCCGCCGGACGGCTGGCGTGGCAGCCGCGCGCTCACCCCCGCCACGACGAGCGATGACGTACCGAGGCCGACGGCGACCGTGACGGCCATGCCCGCCGTCGCGCCGGCGAGGTCGCCCCAGGCGGCACCGGCCGGCGCGGCCAGCACGACGACCACGCCGACGACGGCGACCACCAGCATCGTGAGCGACACCGCGGTCTGGCCGGCGGACGCGGCGACCATCAGCAGCGCGACGACGATCGGCGCGAGCACCCCGAAACTCGCCAACGCACGCGTCGCGAGCAGGGCGAGTGCCACCAGGGCCACGACGTACGGAGACGGCAGTCCGAAGGCGCCTCCCGCGAGGTACGCGCCGAGCACGACCAGCCCGACGCCCACCCCGCGCAGCACCGGCCGGCCGAACGCGCGGGTCCACTCATGGTCGGCGCGCACCGCCAGCACGCCGAGCCCCACCCCGGCCACGAACAAGGCCAGCAGCACCCGGACCGCGTCGTTGCCGAGCAGCTCGAACGCCGCCGTCACGGCCGCGCCGAGCGCGAACGCCGCGAGCACGGCGGACGCGGCCGCGAACGGGCGCTCGGGTTCCCCGGTCATGGCCGAGTTCTAGCCCAAACCGGGCGACCACCGCCAGACGTGCCGCACCGGCCGCACCCGGCATGATGTCCATCGTGGACTCTCCCCCAGCCGCATACCGGCAGGTCTCCCAGGCGCCGACGCTGCCCGGCGGCGCGCCGCACGAGCCGGACTTCGACGTCGCGGCCCTGTACGAGACCCCGCTCGGCACCGGCACGGCCACCGACTCGCTGCCGCTGGACGAGAAGCTCACGCGGTGTCGGCGCCGCATCCCCGCACGCGATGCCGGCGGGGCGTCGGCGATGCTGTGCGCGTGGAGTACGTGTCCAGAGTGCCGCGACCGCCGCTGGACGGGCTGATCGACGACCTCTACTACCTCGACGGTGCGCCGCCGTACGCCCGGCTGACGCTGCCGCCGTCGCCGGCGGCGCTGCTCATCGTCAACCTCGGGGCGCCGTTCCGCATCCGCGCCGGCACCGACATCGAGACGGCCGAGTACGCCGACGGCTGCGTGGTCACCGTGCCCACCCGCGCGTGGGACTTCGGCTACCCACTCCGGACCCGGTCCGTCGGCGCGCACGTCAAACCGTGGGGGCTGGCGCCGTTCCTGCCGATGCCCGCGGCCGAGCTGCGTGACCGGCCGGTGACGATCGAGGAGGCGTGGGGCCGGCCCGCCATCGCCTCGCTGCAAGACCGGCTGGCCACGGCGGACGGACCGCACGAGATGCTGACGCTGCTCGAAGAGGAATTACTGCGACGGCTGTGCGAGACCCCCGGCCTGGGGCTGGTCCGCCACACGAGCAGCGTCATCGCGGCGACCAACGGGGCGGTGCCGGTCGGCGACCTCAGCGAGGCAGCCGGTGTCAGCAACACTCATCTGGCACAGCGGTTCAAGGACCTCATCGGCGTCACGCCGAAGCGGCTGGCCCGCACCGGCCGCTTCGCCGCCACCGTGCTCGCGATCAACCCCGCCGGACCGGTCGACTGGGGCGACCTCGCCGCTGGCGCGGGCTACTTCGACCAGGCCCACTTCGGCCACGAGTTCCGGGCGTTCACCGGCCTCACACCGACCCGGTACCTCGAAGTCCGGCGGCGGTTCCTGCGCGAACATCCCGGCCACACGCTGGACGGCTGGCCGCTGCCGGCCGATTGATTTCTTACAAGAGCGACCGCTCACGACACGCTAACTTCGGGGCACCCCAAGCAGAGGAGAGCCCCGTGGGCAAGGTGGTCATGTACAGCTCCGTGTCGGTGGACGGCTACATCGCGGACGAGCACGACCAGCCCGGACCGCTGTTCGACTGGTTGGTCAACGGTGACGTCCCGTTGGACGAGAGCGGCGGGCTGAAGGTGTCGCAGACGTCCTACGACTACACCCGGCCGTACTGGGACCAGATCGGGGCGACAATCGCCGGCCGCCACGTCTTCGACATGACGGACGGCTGGGACGGGAAGCCGCCGGGCGGGATCGACCACGTGGTCGTCGTGACGCACCGGCCGGAGCCCGAGGGCTGGGACCCCGAGGCGCCGTTTCACTTCGTCGACGGCATCGAGGCAGCCGTGGTCAAGGCGCAGGAGCTTGCTGGTGACCGCGTGGTCGAGGTCGCCGCTGGCGACGTCGGTGGCCAGGTGCTTGCCGCGGGTCTGGTCGACGAGGTGCGCATGGACGTCGTACCCGTGGTGTTCGGGTCCGGCAAGCGCTACTTCGGATCGGTCGACGCACAGCACCTGTTGGAGGATCCTGACGTGGTGATTCAGGGCAACCGGGTGCTTCACCTGCGCTATCGGGTGCGCCGTTGACCGATCAGAGCGGGTACGCGACAGGCGCGATGCCCTGAAAGGCGCGTTCAGGGCAGTGAGACTGAAGAAGGCACTGGACGTCCCCAACGCGCCTTTCGGGACACGACCTCACTTCACTCCGGCCGCGTCCATCCCTCGTAGCTCCTTCTTCAGGTCTTGGATCTCGTCTCGTAGCCGGCCCGCCAGCTCGAACTGCAGGTCTCGCGCCGCGTTCATCATCTGGTCGGTCAACTGTTGCACCAGGTCCGCCAGCTCGGAGCGGGCCATGGTGCCGACGTTCTCCTTGACGTACACGCCGGAGGAGCGGCCGCCCGGTTCGCCCTCGGCACGGCGGCCGCGGGACGCGTTGCGGCCCGAGCCGCCGATCGGCACGGCCTCCGTGTCGGAGTCGGACGCTTCGTTGTACACGCGGTCGAGGATGTCCGCGATCTTCTTGCGCAGCGGCTGCGGGTCGAGGCCGCGCTCCTCGTTGTACGCGGTCTGCTTGGCGCGCCTGCGGTTCGTCTCATCGATGGCGTGCTTCATCGAGTCGGTGATGCGGTCGGCGTACATGTGGACCTGGCCCGACACGTTTCGCGCGGCTCGGCCGATGGTCTGGATCAGGCTGGTGCCCGACCGGAGGAAGCCCTCCTTGTCGGCGTCGAGGATCGACACCAGCGAGACCTCCGGCAGGTCGAGGCCCTCGCGGAGCAGGTTGATGCCCACCAGCACATCGAACTCACCGAGCCGTAGCTGCCGGAGCAGCTCCACCCGGCGCAGGGTGTCGACCTCCGAGTGCAGGTACCGCACCCGGATGCCCAGCTCCAGCAGGTAGTCCGTCAGGTCTTCGGACATCTTCTTCGTCAGCGTGGTGACCAGGACCCGCTCGTCGCGTTCGGCTCGGACGCGGATCTCGTGCACCAGGTCGTCGATCTGACCCTCGGTCGGCTTGACGATCACCTCGGGATCGATCAGGCCCGTCGGACGGATGACCTGCTCGACGAACTCCCCGCCGGTCTGGCCCATCTCGTACGGACCCGGCGTGGCGGACAGGTACACCGTCTGGCCGATGCGGTCCTGGAACTCCTCCCACGTGAGCGGGCGGTTGTCCATCGCGCTCGGCAGGCGGAACCCGTGCTCCACCAAGGTCCGCTTGCGGGACATGTCACCTTCGTACATGCCGCCGACCTGCGGCACCGTCACGTGCGACTCGTCGATGACGAGCAGGAAGTCCTCCGGGAAGTAGTCGATCAGCGTCGCGGGCGCGGTGCCGGCGTCGCGCCAGTCGATGTGCCGCGAATAGTTCTCGATACCGGAGCAGAACCCGACCTGCCGCATCATCTCGATGTCGTACGCCGTGCGCATCCGCAGCCGCTGCGCCTCCAGCAGCTTGCCCTGCTTCTCGAGCTTCGCGAGCTGCGTCTCCAGCTCCCCCTCGATGCTGCCGATCGCCCGCTCCATGCGCTCCGGCCCCGCGACGTAGTGCGTCGCCGGTGAGATGCGCACCGTCTCGACCTGCTTGACGATGTCGCCGGTCAGCGGGTGCAGGTAGTACAGCGCCTCCACCTCGTCGCCGAAGAACTCGATCCGGACCGCCAGCTCCTCGTACGCCGGGATGACCTCCACGGTGTCGCCGCGCACCCGGAACGTGCCACGGCTGAAGGCGATGTCGTTGCGGGTGTACTGGGTGTCGACGAGCGCACGCAGCAGCTTGTCCCGGTCGACCTCCTCGCCGACCGTCAGCGCGATCGTGCGGTCGAGGTACTCCTGCGGGCTGCCGAGACCGTAGATGCACGACACCGACGCGACCACGATGACGTCGCGCCGCGACAGCAGGCTCCACGTCGACGAGTGCCGCAGCCGCTCGACGTCCTCGTTGACCGACGAGTCCTTCTCGATGTAGGTGTCGGTCTGCGGGACGTACGCCTCCGGCTGGTAGTAGTCGTAGTAGCTGACGAAGTACTCGACCGCGTTGTTCGGGAAGAACCCCTTCAGCTCGTTCGCCAACTGCGCGGCGAGGGTCTTGTTCGGCGCGATCAGCAGCGTCGGCCGCTGTAGGCGCTCGATCAGCCAGGCCGTGGTGGCCGACTTGCCCGTGCCGGTCGCGCCGAGCAGCACGATGTCCTTCTCGCCGGCGTGGATGCGCCGTTCGAGGTCGTCGATCGCCGCGGGCTGGTCCCCCGCCGGCGAATAGTCGCTGACCATGCGGAACTCGCCCTCGGTGCGGGGGATGTCACCGATGGGCCGGAACTCGGAGCTTGCCGTCACGATTGCCACGAAAAGCAGGCTACGCCGGGGCACCGACAATTCCTGATCCGAGCAGGTCAGGGCCGGTTCAGCAGCTGCAGTCGCACGGGCCGTCGCGTGTGCCAGCATTCTCCTGTGACGGATCTGCACCCGCCCAAGATCGAACTGTTCGACATCGCCGGGATGACCAACACCGACCCGAAGGGGATCGTGCGCGCGGTCGACCGGTACGTGCCGACCGACTTCGGCCTGTACATGGCCCGCCCGCTGGACGGGCACCCGAACATCGGCTACTTCCGCTCGTGGCTGCTGCCCGAGCACGGGCTGCGTGTCGGCCGCTGGCGCGCGCACCCCGGCCAGCGGCTCGACCACGACGTGTACATCGACATCGTCGACGTCGAGCCGGGCCCGGTCTGGCGGACCGTCGACCTCTACCTGGACATTCTCGTGCGCGACGGGGTGGACCTGCGGGTGCTGGACACCGACGAGATCCTCGACGCGCAGAACGCGGGGCTGCTCGACCGGGTGTCCACCGAGCGTGCGTTCGAGCGCACCTTCTCGGCGGTCGAGGGCATCGCGGCCGCCGGGTACGACGTCGAGGCGTGGCTCGGCATCCCGTTGACCTGGGACGACGACGCCTAGCGAGCGCGACACACTGGGTCAACCATTACTACACATTCAGGTGGCGGGTTCACCAGATCGGTATCACTCTGCGCACGAGACGTGACATAACGAATCGAACCCGCATATCACCGACCGCATGCTGACGACTACCCTCTGGACGCGTGGGCACGGCGATCACCCCCCAGCTAGTTGACGTCGTCGACACCTTTACGGCGTCGCGTAACTACTCCTCGGGCTCGACCCGACACCTGCGCACCTGCCAGGTCGAACGGTGGGGGCTGCGCACCGAATGCCCCACCCCGGAGGACCCGTTCTACGACTCCGAGGTCACCTGGCTGCTCCCCCAGATGAACCTGCGGCTCACCCATCAACGGCCGCGATCCCGCCACGCCAAAGGTGGTCCGAGCGTGCTCACCGCCGTACGCGCGACGAGCGACGGCCGCTACTGGCGCACCACCGACCTGCTACTCGGTCTCGAGGCGCCGACCGGCATGCGCGCCCGGATCGTGCAGTCGGAGGAGTTCGCCGCCGCGGTCGCGGGCCGGGTGCTGCTCGTGCACGACGCGGACCTCGCGCTCTGCACCGTGCACAAGACGCTCGAGGAGTTCAGCCAGTTCCGGCACGACCTGTCCGCGTGGCTGGCGTACAAGCACATCTTCGACGTCTGGCCACCGTACTGATCGAGGGTCAACCGATCGGTTGATCGCCACCCCCACCTAAGTCGCGGCGGGGATGGCCCGGCGGTCGATCCGCCCAAGGGTGTCCGCGCGGCACGCTTGCGCCATGGCAATCATCGAGGTGGAGAACCTCGTCAAGCGGTACGGCGACCACACCGCCGTCGACGGAATCAGCTTCTCCGTCGAGCAGGGCGAGATCTTCGGCATCCTGGGCCCCAACGGGGCCGGCAAGACCACGACCGTCGAGAGCATCGAGGGGTTGCGTTCGCCGGACAGTGGTCGGATCCGGGTGTGTGGCATCGATCCACAGGCCGACACCGGCGAGCTCCGCGAGCTGCTCGGGGTGCAGCTTCAGGAGAGCGAGCTGCCGGACAAGCTCAGGGTCGGCGAGGCGATGGAGCTCTACAGCTCCTTCTACCGCGACCCGGCGGACTGGCGGGGCCTGCTGGCCACGCTCGGACTGACCGACAAGATCGACAGCCAGTTCCGGCGGCTGTCCGGTGGGCAGAAGCAGCGGCTGTCGATCGCGTTGGCGCTGCTGGGCAACCCGAAGGTGGCGGTGCTCGACGAGCTCACCACCGGGCTCGACCCGCAGGCCCGGCGCGACGCGTGGGACCTGATCGAGGGCATCCGGGACCGCGGCGTGACGATCCTGCTGGTCACGCACTTCATGGAGGAGGCGGAGCGGCTCTGCGACCGGCTCGCCGTGATCGACGCCGGCCGGCTCGTCGCCGTCGACAGCCCGGCCGGGCTGGTGTCGGCGATCGACGACCGGCAGCGGGTGCGGTTCCGGCCGTCCGCGCCGATCGACCACGCGGTGCTCTCGCGGCTGCCGGAGGTGACCGAGGTCGCGCGGGCGGGGAGCCAGCTGATCGTCACCGGCACCGGCAACCTGCTGCTCGCCGTCACCACCGAGCTGGCGCGCAACAAGGTCGTCGCCGCCGACCTTCGGGTCGAGCAGACCTCGCTGGACGACGCGTTCGTCGCCCTCACCGGCCGCAAGATCGACAACTGAGGAGTCTTCCGTGTCTGCCCTGTCCCGACTCACCATCACCGAGTCGAAGCTGTTCCTCCGGGAACCGGCCGTTGTGTTCTTCACACTCGCCTTCCCGCCGATCCTGATGATCGTGCTCGGCTCGATCCCCGCGTTCCGGGAGCCGGACGTCGAGATGGGCGGCCAGCGGGGTATCGACCTGTACGCGCCGATCATCATCGCGATGGCGATCGCCATGCTGGCACTCAACGGGTTGCCGCAGCTGTTCGCCTCCTACCGCGAGAAGGGCATCCTGCGCCGGATGGCGACCACACCGGTCAAGCCGGTCACGATGCTCGTCGCGCAGCTGATCATGTGCGTGGCCATGTCGGTCACGGCGCTGGTCGTCGTGCTCGCCATCGGCCGGTTCGCGTTCGACGTCGCGCTGCCGAGGCAGATCCCCGCTTACCTCATCATGTATCTGCTCAGTGTGGTCGCCATGCTGACGCTGGGTCTGCTCGTCGCGTCGCTCGCACCGACCGGCAAGGCGGCCAGCGCGATCGGGTCGATCCTGTTCTTCCCGATCCTGTTCTTCGCCGGCCTGTGGCTGCCGAGGGCGGCGATGTCCGACGTGCTGCGGCGGATCAGCGACTTCACGCCGCTCGGCGCCGGCGTGCAATCATTGCAGGACGCCGCCGCAGGTCACTGGCCACAACTGCTGCACGTGGCCGTCATGCTCGGGTGGACGATCGTCGCCGGCGGGGTTGCCGCACGGTACTTCCGCTGGGAGTAGCACGTGAGCGAGAGCGGAGGAACACGCGTGTCAGCGAACGAGCGAACCGAACAGCTGCGCGCCGAGTTCGACAGCTGGGAGCACCGGGAGAACACGCTGTTCCGGGTGCTGCCGTACTTCCTCCTCGCGGTCGGCACGCTGATCACGTTCCTGCAGCCGCTGTGGAGCGTCGTGGTGCCGACGGCGACGCTCATCGGGCTGACCGCGCTCGCCGCGATCTGGGTGCTCTGGTTCTACACGCTCCACCCCGAGTGGCGGTCCAACCGCACGCTGATGGCGATCTACTACGGCGGCGTGGTCGTGATCGCCGGCGGGATGGTGGCGCTGTCGCCGTGGTACGCGATCTTCGCCTTCGTCGGTTACTTCCATGCCCGCGAGTGCCTGTCCGGGCGCTGGCGGTTCGTCGGGAGCAGCGCCACCGCGATCATCATGGCGACGGCGCAGATCGGCGGCCTGCCCAACATCACCGAGGACACCTGGTGGGGCTGGGTCATCCTCGTGGTGTTCAACGTCCTGGTGGCCGGCGCGTTCTCGTTCTTCGGCGAGCAGACCCAGGAACGCAACGTCAAACAGAAGCAGGCGCTCGTCGAGCTGGGCGCGGCCAACCGCAAGCTCGAGGTGGCGCTGGAGGAGAACACCGGCCTGCACGCGCAGCTGCTCGTCCAGGCACGGGAGGCCGGCGTGCTGGACGAGCGGCAGCGGATGGCCAGGGAGATCCACGACACCCTGGCCCAGGGGCTCGCCGGCATCCTCACCCAGCTGCAGGCCGCGGAGCAGGTGCCGGAGCAGCCGGAGAAGTGGCGCCGGCACCTGACGACCGCGATGAACCTGGCCAGGGAGAGCCTCGCCGAGGCACGGCAGACGGTGCACGCGGTGGAGCCGTCGGTGCTCGCCGAGGCCCGCCTGCCGGACGCGATCAGCGACGTGACCCAGCGCTGGGCCGAGGTGAACAGCATCGACGCGGTGCTGACCACCACCGGCGACGCGCGGCCGATGCACGCGGAGGTCGAGGTGACGCTGCTGCGCACCGCGCAGGAGGCCCTCGCGAACGTCGCCAAGCACGCGCGAGCAAACCGGGTGGGCCTCACACTGTCCTACATGGAGGATCTGGTGACGCTCGACGTGCGGGACGACGGCGTCGGTTTCGAGCCGAACGTCAAGCGCGCCAACGGGTCTACCAACGGCGGGTTCGGGCTCACCGGCATGCGGCAGCGGGTGCAGCGGCTCGCGGGCCGGCTGGAGATCGAGTCGGAGCCGGGTGGCGGGACCGCGATCTCGGCGTCGGTGCCGGCGATTCCGGCGAGGGGTGTGGAGTGAGCGCCGAGCAGATCGGACTGCTGATCGTTGACGACCATCCGGTGGTGCGGGACGGGTTGCGGGGCATGTTCACCGCCGACCCGAGGTTCGACGTGCTCGGTGAGGCCGGTGACGGCGCGGAGGCGATCACCGCCGCCGAACGGCTGCGGCCGGACGTGATCCTGATGGACCTGCGGATGCCGAGAACCGACGGCGTCACGGCGATCAAGGAGCTCGCGAAACGGGGCGTGCCGGCGCGGATCCTGGTGCTCACCACGTACGACACCGACAGCGACGTGCTGCCCGCGATCGAGGCGGGCGCCACCGGCTACCTGCTGAAGGACTCGCCGCGCGACGAGCTGTTCCGCGCGGTCGAGGCGGCCGCGCGCGGGCAGGCGGTGCTCTCCCCCGCGGTCGCGACGCGGCTGATGGGGCAGATGCGCCAGCCCGCGACGGAGCCGCTGTCGCAGCGGGAACTGGAGGTGCTCGAGCTGATCGCGCAGGGGTCGACGAACCGCGAGGCGGCCAAGCTGCTGTTCATCAGTGAGGCAACGGTGAAGACGCATCTGCTGCACCTTTACGCGAAACTGGGGGTGAACGACCGGGCGGCGGCGGTGGCGACGGCGTTCTCCCGCGGCTACCTGACGCCAGGTCGCTGACAATTCCGCGCACATTTCACAACAATTGACAATTGGCCGATAAATGGCGCTTATCGCCATTCTGGCGAAAGATTCGGATTGCATAGTAGGTTGGTGAGATGGCAGATCGTAACGACGCGGGCCGGGTGCTGGACACCCGCCGCAGGCCGCTGCGCAACCTGCGGATATCGGTCACCGACCGGTGCAACCTGCGGTGTCGCTACTGCATGCCCGAGGCCGAGTACACCTGGCTGCCCCGGCGCGATCTGCTGACGTTCGAGGAGATCTCGACGCTCGTCGACGTGTTCGTCGACCTCGGTGTCGACAAGCTCCGACTTACCGGCGGCGAGCCGCTGCTGCGTCGCGACCTGCCGGAACTGGTCTCGATGCTGTCGGCGAAGCCGATCCGGGACCTCGCGATGACCACCAACGGCGTGCTGCTCGCCGGGCACGTCGAGGCGCTCAAGAAGGCCGGGCTCGACCGGGTCACCGTCAGTCTGGACACGCTGCGGGTGGAGCGGTCGAAGTCGCTGTCGCAGCGCGCGACGCACCCGTCGGTGCTCAAGGGCATCGCGTCGATCGCACCGACCGGGTTCACCGACACCAAGATCGACACGGTGGCGCTGAACGGTGTGAACGACGACGAGCTGGTCGATCTCATCGAGTTCGGCAGGACCGTGCCGGCCGAGGTCCGGTTCATCGAGTACATGGACGTCGGCGGCGCCACCACCTGGTCGCCGGAACTGGTGCTGTCACGGGCCACGATGCTCGAACGGCTGTCCGCGCACTACGGGCCGATCACGCCGCTGCGCAACGTCGACGGTGCGCCCGCCGACCGGTTCGAGCTGCCCGACGGCACGACGTTCGGCATCGTCGCCTCCACCACTCGGCCGTTCTGCGCCACGTGCGATCGCAGCAGGCTGACCGCGGACGGGCTCTGGTACCTGTGCCTGTACGGCATGGAGGGCGTGAACCTGCGCGACCCGCTGCGGGACGGCGCGAGCCACGCCGAGCTGTCGGAGATCATCACCGACGCGTGGTCCGCGCGCACCGACCGCGGCGCGGTCGACCGGCTCGCCGAGCGCGACCGGCTGCCGTTCATCCCGCTGACCGCGTTGAAGAACGACCCACACCTGGAGATGCACACCAGAGGCGGTTGACCGGCGGGGTGGGGCTGTCCCTTGGATCTTCGTGTGAAGTCCGCGCCGACGAACAGCTACCTCAGGGGAACGTGACGGCACCCAGCCACCAACCAACAGCGGTCCGCACCTTCGCCGGGACGCGACCCACACTTTTAATTCCGGGGAGGCGGACTAGTGTCCCGCGCCGGAAATCAAGCACATAATTCGCCGGCCCAGCTTCCTGCTGGCGGCGTTGCCGATCCACCCAAGTACAACCCGGTACGAGGGAGGATCGGCGCC
>Ga0193716_1000160_pt1 | contig 39852 bp, 38 predicted proteins | sample U2c1metaG_FD_145901 | JGI IMG/M metagenome (GOLD analysis project Ga0193716, IMG submission 145901) | Soil microbial communities from a riparian zone of the East river system, Colorado, United States - U2c1 | ecosystem: Environmental > Terrestrial > Soil > Riparian zone | place: USA: East River...
CGAGGACGGCACCGTGACGCTCGACCCGTTGCGACCCCACCGCAGCCGCGAGCTCGGCGACCAGATCGGCCTCCTGACCCGGCAGGGCCAGCACACGCGCAACCCCAACGGCGATCGCCGCTTCCCACTGCCCTTGCTGCGGCTCGGAACGCCCGACGAGGAAGACGCGACCGCGACGCGGCATGGCGAGTTCGGCGCAGCGGCAGGCGGTTTCAACGTCGAGGACGACGGCCGAAGCGGCTTCCCACACCTTTCGGCTGGACGGTTCGGACGCGTGCACCACCCGGATCCCGACCGCCGCGCCGACGCGATCGACCTCGGTGCGCAGGTCCGCATCCGCGACCAATGCGAGGATCCCGCCACTGGTGTTCATCACCCCACTCTGGGCGAGCGTGACGACGAATCGCTACGCCAGCGAAGCCATCTGTGGATGAAATCGGATCTGTGCACAAAGGCTTCAACGAGGCGAAGGTTGCCGGCGGCGCAGCTCGGCGAGTGCGCTCGAGCGGAAGAAAAGACCCCACAAAAGGGACGACCCCCGCCAGGGGGGGAGGAGGCGGAGGTCGTCGTGTATCAGCCCCGGGGGGTCGGGCTGATGCACACCCGGCATAAGCCGAGTAATGCTCACTATACACACGCTTACTTGGAGGCAAGTCCTGCTTTCACACGCAACAACCCTGTGACCTGGAAAGTTGCAGCAACGGCCACGTGACATTGACTGCCACTTGAGCGGAGCCGCCAACCCCCGTCATGCCCGCGGCACCTATGCTGAGAGCCGTGAGCGCACCCGACCAAGCGGCGGACGGTTCGCTGGCGCCGGGACGCGAGACCACGACGGGCGTGCCCGTCCGGACCGCCGCCTTCTTCGATCTCGACAAGACGGTCATCGCCAAGTCGAGCACGTTGGCCTTCAGCAGACCCTTCTTTGATCAAGGGCTAATAAATCGACAGACGGTGCTGAAATCCGCGTACGCGCAGTTCCTGTTCCTGATGTCGGGCGCCGACCACGAACAGATGGACCGGATGCGCTCCTACATCACCAACATGTGCACCGGGTGGAACGTCGAACAGGTGAAGTCGATCGTCGGCGAGACGATGCACGAAATCGTCGACCCGCTGGTGTTCGCGGAAGCCGCAAATCTGATTGCCGACCACAAGCTGTGCGGCCGCGACGTCGTCGTCGTGTCGGCATCGGGCGAGGAGATCGTCGCGCCGATCGCCCGCGCACTCGGCGCGACCCACGCGATGGCCACCCGAATGGTGGTGGAGGACGGCAAGTACACCGGTGAGGTGGCGTTCTACTGCTACGGAGAGGGCAAGGTCGAGGCGATCAAGGAGCTCGCCGCCCGCGAGGGCTATGCGCTCGAACACTGCTACGCGTACTCGGACTCGATCACCGATCTGCCGATGCTCGAATCCGTCGGTCATCCGACGGCGGTCAATCCCGACCGCGCGCTGCGCAAGGAAGCGGCAGCGCGTGATTGGCCGACGCAGACGTTCTCCCGGCCGGTCTCGCTGCGCGACCGCCTTCCCGCAGCGCCGTCGGGCGCCGCCGTCGCGACCACCGTGGCTGTCAGCGTGAGCGCACTGGCGGCAGGCGCCCTGACGTACTCGCTGCTCCGGCGCTTCGCCCCCTGACGCGTCCCGCCCCACCGGAAGGTAGCTGAGCTAGGCGTCGTAACGATCCGGCGACACCACCGAATTGGCACTTGATGTGACCGCGGTCACGGAGTACAAAGGAAGCACGGAAGCCGGGCAAGGCCAAGGTCGAGCCGGAAGAGAAGGCGCGAACTCCCGAGCCAGGCTACCCAGCACGGAACCCGGCACCCACGCGGAGCATAAGCCGCGATAATGGCAAAAGTGTTGCGGGCCTGCGTAATTGCGAAAAGCGGACTACGAGGATGACCCTTTGGGTGGGGTTGCACGTATAGCGCATTGCAAGAACGCCGAGGTCGTCCCACGCAACCCACCAAGCACGCTTGGTAACCGGAGTCCGTGCTAGCGGGCGACGAGCCGAAGTATTTTCGGAGCGTCGCCCGCTTCATTTTGCTGGCGGGTGATTACGAAGCAAACTGAGCTATCGCCAACGCCTCCCGGGCGCCCGCGTGGAACGCCGTGCAACTGGCGAGGATCCACGCCGTCAGGCCGGCGGGTGTCCCGGACTCGAACCCCCGTGCGGCGGCACGATAGTCGCCGGACTGACGCATCCAATAGACCTCGGGAACGCCGAGGCCGTGCGGATCCAATCCGCTGGTGATGGTGATCAGCCGCGAGACGGCGCGGGCAACCACGCCGTCGGCGACTCCGAACGGTGCCAGCGTGAGCAGCTCACCGTGGGCGACGGCGGCCAGCACCGGAGCCGGAACCCGTGCGCCGGCGATGATGTCTCCGAGCAGTTCGAGACGGCGCCCGACGTCGGCGTCCGGCCGTGGCCTGCCCAGCCGGTCGTCGTCGGTCAGATCGGCGGCGGCCAACGCGTGCAGCCGTGCGATCGCTTGCATGGGCGCCCGCTGCCACACCCCGACCAGCGCGGTGGCGCCACCCTCGAGCGCGTCGGCCACCCGCAGCGCACCAGCCAGCACGGGGTCTGCAATCACATTCCCCGTCGCTTCGCTCGCCTCGGCCACATTCCCCGTCGCTTCGCTCGCCTCGGCCACATCCCTCGCCGCTTCGCTCGTCTCACCGGTGCCGATCGTCAGCGATCCGCCGTCCAGCACCGACGATGCGCGCGCCGCTCGCATCGCGGCCTCCGCCGCCGTCGTCGGCCAGCCCCGAACGTTGAACCGGTGCCGATGCGCCCTGCCGAGCGCCTCTCTGGCTTCGTCGCACGCTTCGGCCACGCCGGGCAGTTCGGCCAGCGGGGCTAGCGGATCCGTCACGGCAGCACACGCTAGCCGACCGTTGGGCCCGGGTTCCGTGACGTTCGTCGCAGCAGACGCGCCGCCCGCAGGCATCGCCGTGAGCTGCCAACGTTCGCGCAACGTCCGGTGACTACGCTCACATCCATGTCGGAGACGCACACCGAACCTCAGTCGGCCTATCCCCCATCCGGTGAATTCGCCGCACAGGCGAACGCGACCGCCGACCTGTATGACCAGGCCGAGCAAGATCGGCTGGCGTTCTGGGGCAGCCAGGCCGAACGGCTGTCATGGGAGACCCCGTACACCGAGGTGCTCGACTGGTCCGGCGCACCGTTCGCCAAGTGGTTCGTCGGCGGCAAGCTCAACGTCGCCTACAACTGCGTCGACCGCCACGTCGAGGCCGGCAACGGTGACCGCGTGGCCATTCAATGGGAGGGCGAGCCCGTCGGCGACAGCCGCACCCTGACCTACTCCGAGCTGCTGGCCGAGGTCAGCAAGGCCGCGAACGCACTCACGGACCTGGGACTGGTGGCCGGCGACCGTGCCGCCATCTACATGCCGATGGTGCCCGAGGCGATCGTCGCGATGCTGGCCTGCGCGCGGCTTGGCGTCATGCACTCGGTGGTGTTCGCCGGCTATTCCGCGACCGCGCTGAAGGCCCGCATCGAGGATGCCGAGGCCAAGCTGGTCATCACCACCGACGGGCAGTACCGGCGCGGAAAGGCGGTATCCCTCAAGGAGGCCGTTGATGAGGCAGTCGAAGCGTCCTCCACGGTCGAACACGTCCTGGTGGTGCGGCGCACCGGGATCGACGTGGAGTGGGCCGAGGGGCGCGACCTGTGGTGGCATGACGTCGTGGACGCCGCGTCCGCCGAGCACACCCCCGAAGCGTTCGATGCCGAGCACCCACTGTTCCTGCTCTACACGTCGGGCACCACCGGCAAGCCCAAGGGCATCGTGCACTCCAGCGGCGGATACCTGACGCAGTCCAGCTACACCCACTTCTACGTCTTCGACGTCAAGCCGGACACCGACGTGTACTGGTGCACGGCCGACATCGGCTGGGTCACCGGGCACACCTACATCGTCTACGGTCCGCTGTCCAACTGCGCGACGCAGGTGGTCTACGAGGGCACGCCGACCTCACCCACCGAACATCGACACTTCGAGATCATCGAAAAGTACGGCGTCACAATCTATTACACGGCACCCACCCTGGTCCGCACGTTCATGAAGCTGGGGCGTCAGATCCCCGCCGCACACGACCTGTCCAGCCTGCGTCTGCTCGGCTCGGTCGGCGAGCCGATCAACCCCGAGGCATGGCGGTGGTACCGGGATGCCTTCGGCGGCAACAAGACTCCGATCGTCGACACGTGGTGGCAGACCGAGACCGGTTCGATCATGATCTCGCCGCTACCCGGCGTCACGGCCGCCAAGCCGGGGTCGGCGATGACGCCGCTGCCCGGCATCTCGGCCAAGATCGTCGACGACGACGGCAACCAACTCGACCCCGGCGGCGATCACGGCGAGCAGCCAAGCGGCTACCTCGTCCTCGACAAGCCGTGGCCGTCGATGCTGCGCGGCATCTGGGGAGATCCCGAGCGGTTCAAGGAGACCTACTGGTCGCGGTTCGCCGAGCAGGGCTGGTACTTCGCGGGCGACGGCGCGCGCTACGACGCCGACGGCAACATCTGGGTGCTGGGCCGCATCGACGACGTGATGAACGTTTCCGGACACCGCATCTCGACGGCCGAGGTCGAGTCCGCGCTCGTCGGGCACTCAGGTGTGGCGGAGGCCGCCGTCGTGGGAGCCAGCGACGACACCACCGGTCAGGCGATCTGCGCGTTCGTCATCCTCAAGGCCAGCGCCCATGGCGGCGACAAGAACATGATCGACGAGTTGCGCAAGCAAGTCGCCACCGAGATCTCCCCGATCGCTCGCCCACGCGAGATTCACGTCGTGCCCGAACTGCCGAAGACCCGCAGCGGCAAGATCATGCGCCGCCTGCTGCGCGACGTCGCGGAGGGTCGTGAACTCGGCGACACCTCGACGCTGGTCGACCCCAGCGTGTTCGAGGCGATCAGGGCGACGAAGTAGGGAAGTCAGCCTTCACGCGGCAGGGTTTCACACCGCGGAGGGGACCGGCACGAATCCCGAGCCGGGCCTGCTCTTGGCGGTGATGTCGGCGAGGACGGCGTTGATCGACACCGTCACCGCAGGGGTGTGCAGCGGCACGAACTTCACCACGCAGGTGGGCAGGTCCTCGCTGAACGCTCCGTGGATCATGCCGACGAGAAGGTTGTCCACGGTGACCGGCGCCCCCGAGTCGCCCGGCTGCCCGCACACCTGGTTGACGATGGTGCCGGGCGTGTCGCCAGGCCCCCACGTGACGCCGCAGGAGTAGCCGGTCGTGCGGCCCAGCTTGCACGCCACTTGGCCGAACACCGGGTCGGGTCCGATGCCGTCGATGCGGAAGCCGTTCACCTCGGCGACCGGCCGCACCAGGGTCGGGTCGAACTGGATGACCGCGTAGTCGAGGCCTTCGTTGCCCGCCACCATGGTGCCGAGCACGCCGTGGTCCTCGGCGCCTTCGGCGGCGACCTTGGCGCCGGGCCCGCCGCAGTGTGCGGACGTGAACCCGATGAGATTGCCCTTGTTGTCGTTGCCGATCGCGGTGAGTGTGCAGAACGTATCGCCGTCGATCACGATGCCGGACCCACCGCCAAGCGCAACGGGGTCAACGGCGCGGGCAAACGGCGCGGTCAGGACCGATAACGCGACGGTCAGGGCTGCCGTGACGACGACTGCAATGGCAGTGTCGTGCCAGCGATGTCTCAACACCACCTCCGTCGACTGCCCCGTCCGAATTCTCGCCAAACCCCGTGAGTCTAACGTCGGCCGGGGAGGTCGAGCCGGGCGCGACATGGCAACATGAACGCACTGCACATCCCAATTTGGTCTCGACGCGGGGAGGACTCGTCCGTGAGCACAGGCGACCGTAAGAACGGCGTGCCGACCACAGTCACTTCGATTCCGCTGGTGGATCCACACGCGCCGGTACCCGATCCCTCGATCGGTGACCTCGTCAAGGACGCCACCACGCAGGTGTCGACACTGGTGCGTGCCGAGGTCGAGCTCGCCAAGGCCGAGATCACCCGTGACGTGAAGAAGGGACTCACCGGCAGCGTCTTCTTCATCCTGGCGCTCGTCGTGTTGTTCTACTCGACGTTCTTCTTCTTCTTCTTCGCCGCCGAACTCCTCGACACGTGGCTGTGGCGGTGGGTCGCGTTCCTGATCGTGTTCGGCGTCATGGTGTTGACCGCCGCGGCGTTGGCCTTGCTGGGGTATTTGAAGGTGCGACGGATCCGGGGGCCGCAGCAGACCATCGAATCGGTCAAGGAGACACGGGCGGCCTTGACCCCCGGCGGCGACAAGCCCGGCAAGGCGATCACTTCGACCAACGGCGCGTCGACCGCAGATCCATCAGGCTGGTAGTGCCCCCTCCCGATCCGTCGATGACGCGCATCGACGGTCCATGGCGTCATCTCGACGTGCACGCCAACGGGATTCGCTTCCACGTCGTCGAAGCACTACCCACCGAGAACCGTCCCGCCGAGTCCGCCGAGCGACCGCTGGTCTTACTCATGCACGGGTTCGCCTCGTTCTGGTGGTCGTGGCGCCACCAGCTGCGCGGCCTGACCGGAGCGCGCGTGGTGGCCGTCGACCTGCGGGGCTACGGCGGCAGCGACAAACCCCCGCGCGGCTACGACGGCTGGACGCTGGCCGGCGACACCGCGGGCCTGGTGCGCGCACTCGGACACAGCTCCGCCACGCTGGTCGGTCACGCCGACGGTGGGCTGGTGTGCTGGGCGACGTCGGTGCTGCACCCGCGGTCGGTGAGCGCGATCGCGGTGGTCAGTTCGCCGCACCCGGTGGCGTTGCGGGCCTCCGCGCTGACTCGACGCGACCAGGGCCTTGCCCTTCTGCCGGGGATGCTGCGCTACCAGGTGCCGTTCTGGCCGGAGCGAAAGCTGACCCGCCACGACGCAGCCGAACTCGAACTGCTCGTCCGCAGCAGATCGAGTGGCAAATGGCAAGCCTCAGAAGACTTCTCGGAGACGATTGGCCATCTGCGCAGGGCCGTGCGGATCCCGTCGGCGGCGCATTCCGCGCTGGAGTACCAACGCTGGGCGGTGCGGAGCCAACTGCGGGCCGAGGGGCGACGTTTCATGAAGTCGATGAAGCGCCCACTGAACGTTCCGGTGCTGCACATGCGCGGCGACGCCGACCCCTACGTGTTGGCCGACCCGGTGTACAAGACCCAGCACTACGCCCCCCACGGCCGGTACGTATCCATTGCGGGCGCAGGGCATTTCGCGCACGAAGAGGCGCCGACCGAAGTCAACGAACAGCTGTCGCGGTTCCTCGCGCAGGTGCACCGCACCTAACTCAGGAGATGCAGGCCCCGGTCTGTACCCGTTGGGTGCTGCCCACCTTGGCCATCTGCCTGGCCACCTCGTCGGCGGTCAACACGAACCCGGTGTCCGCGTCGTCCACCGCGGCGCCGAACACGACGCCGAGCACTGCCCCGCCCTTGTCGATCAACGGACCGCCCGAATTGCCTTGCCGGACCGTGCCTCTGATGGTGTAGACCTCACGGGTGACCGTGGTGGTGTGGTAGATGTCGGGCCCGTTGAGCCGGATGACCTCCCGGATCCGTGCCGGGGTGGCGGTGAAGTCGCCGCCGCCGGGATAGCCCATCACCACGGCGTCGGTGCCTGACTTCGCTTCCTGCATGTCGAACTGGAGCGGCGGCGCAGGCAGATTGGGCACGTCCAGGATGGAGATGTCAGCGCTGGGGTCGTAGGACACCACATCGGCGTCGTAGGTCTGGCCGTCGACCTCGACGGTGACGCTCTCCGAGCCCGCGACGACGTGTGCGTTGGACATCACCCGGTTCGGCGCGACGACGAAACCACTGCCCTCGAGCACCTTTTGGCAACTCGGCGCAACGCCACGGATCTTGAGCACGCTGGGCCGGGTGGCCGCGACCACCGGATCGCCGGCCAACGTCGCGTCGGGGATGTCGACGTTGACGATCGGCGTGCGGCCGAACTGCGGCAGCACCTCGGGCAGCCCGGAGGTGTTCAGCAGTGCCTTCATCCGTTGCGGCACCGGCTTCAGCCAGCTCGGTGCCAACTCGTCGACCTGGGTCAGCACACGTGAACCGCGTACGGCCGCCGCCAGATTCGGCTGATCCGCCGAAGTGAGCAGGGACCCCAGCAGCCATGCCGCAACCAGCACGGCGACGAGCTGAAGCCCGACCCCGATGACCGAGTCGAACGTCCGAACGGTCCGGTTGCGGATGGCGCCGCGCACCGCGCGACCCAGCACGACACCGGCGATCTCGCCGATCACCACCAGTCCGAGGATGAGGAACAGCGTCGCGAACAGCTGGGTACGAGCACCGCTGATGTAGGTGACCACGTGCGGTGCGAGCAGCACACCCGCGACGAGGCCGAGCACCACGCCGATGAGTGCGAACAGCGAGCCAACCGCCCCGGAACGCCAGCCGGACACGGCGGCGACGAAGGCGACGGCGAGGATGGCCAGATCAAGCCATTGGGACGATGTCATTGTTGGCCATCACCGTAGTCGCTGACGCCGCCGACTAGCGCCATTGCCGCATCGAGTTCGCGGACGTCGTCGCTGTTCCACGGCTCGGCCCACCCGGCGACGTCCAGCAGCGCCGAGATCACCTGGCCGGTGAAACCCCAGACCAACATCTGGTTGAGCAGGAACGCGGGACCTGCGAAGCGGCGGGTGTTCTGCTCGCGGTAGACCATCAGCCTGTTCTTCGGGTTGATGAATGCGCGCACCGGGACGCGCGCGACGATCGCCGTCTCGGCAGGGTCGACCACGCCCACCGGGCCGGGATCGGACGAGTAGGCCAGCACCGGAACCACGTGGAAGCCCGACGGCGGGATGAACATCCGCTCGAGAGTGACCAACGGCTGCAGCCTGCTGGTGTCGATGCCGGTTTCCTCGCGGGCCTCGCGCAGCGCGGTGAACACGGGGCCGCCGTCGTCGGGATCGGAGGCCCCTCCGGGGAAGGCCGCCTGGCCGGCATGCTCGCGGAGGGTCGACGCGCGCACGGTGACCAACAGGTCCGCATCGTCGGGAAGGCCGCCCGAGGGCGAGTCCCACGGGCCGGAGAACAGCACCAGCACTGCCGCGTCGCGCTTGGTGCGGGTCAAGGTCGCGGCGGCGTTGGCAGCGGTGATCGCGGCCAGCACGTCTGCGGGCAGCCGTCGCCGATAGGCACTCGGCACCGAGCCCACGTTGTCGACCAAGTGCTTCATCCAAGCCGGAGCGGCCGCGGGATCGAGGGGGACGGGCCCGCTCCCGTCGCGCTCGGAGTTGATTCCAGCGCTCAACCCGGCTCTCCTGTGTTCTGGCCGATCTTCGGATCCACCGCCGCCGCGATCTCGTCGGCGGTGGCGAACGAGCGGGGCAGGACTTCGGCAACGCTACCGTCCGATCGCAGTACGACGGTCGCGGGCATCACGTTGGGAACCTTGAGGGCGGCGGCGACGAGACGGCGCCCGTCCTGCAGGGTGGGCAGGTGCACGCCGAGTTCGGCCAGCCGGGTCAAGGCGGCCGTCTCGTTCTCGTCCTGATGCACGGTCAGCACCGTCACCGCAGGCCCCATCCGTCGCTGGTATTCGGCCATCGCGGGTAGCTCGTCGGCGCACGGCCCGCACCAGTAGGCCCACAGGTTCAGCACGACCGTGCGCCCCGCCACGACTCGCGCGACGTCTACCTCCGACCCGTCGCCCGCGCATTCGAGTGTGATGCCGCGCAGCGCCTCTGGGCCTGGGCCCGACCCTTGGGAGGGGCACGGCGGCAGGTCGGCGCGGGCCCGCGGGCCTGCCAGCGCCTGGGGAGTGTCCGCATCCCGGTGATCGCGGGCGGTGCCGGGGCTGGTGGGCGAGGCAGGCGAAGCTCCCTCCCCCCGGTCCCCAAGTTCACGCCAGAAAGCGACCCCGATCGCGACGATGACCACCAGCACGGCGACAGTCCAGCGCGCCGTCCTGCTCATGGAGTCTTCACGCTGAGGTCAGAGACCGGCCAAGGCCAACAGATGCTCGGTTTCCGGCCCCTTGACCAGCGGAGCGGCCGTCAGCGGGTCCGTCGGCCCCGTGCCGTAGGACGGGCAGTCCTTCGCCAGCACGCACACCCCGCACGCGGGTTTCTTCGCGTGACACACCCGGCGACCGTGAAAGATCACCCGGTGGCTGAGGAGCGTCCACTCCTTGCGGTCGATGAGTTCGCCAACGGCGAACTCGACCTTCACCGGGTCCTCCAGCTCGGTCCAGCGCCACCGGCGGACGAGCCTGCCGAAATGGGTGTCGACCGTGATGCCGGGGATGTCGAACGCATTACCGAGGACGACGTTGGCGGTCTTGCGGCCGATACCGGGCAGCGTCACCAGCTCGTCGAGGGTGTTGGGTACCTGGCCGTCGAACCGCTCGACGAGTTCCTGCCCGAGCCGCATCAACGAGTTTGCCTTGTTCCGGTAGAAGCCCGTCGGCTGGATGATGGTCTCCAGCTCCTCGCGATCGGCCTTCGCGTAGTCCACCGCAGTGCGGTACTTCAGGAACAGCGCGGGGGTGGTCAAGTTCACTCGCTTGTCGGTGCATTGCGCCGACAGAATCGTCGCCACCGTCAGCTCGAGCGGGTTGGTGAAGTCCAACTCGCAGTACACATGCGGAAACGCCTGTGCGAGAGTGCGGTTCATTCGCCTGGCGCGGCGCACCAGACCGGTGTGGGTTTCTGTGTCGAACTTGGCGGACCGCTTGCCTTCAGACGCCTTGACTGCCACGTGAACAAGCCTACTGACGCGACCGACATCAATCGGATTGGACCGGTGGCATTTCGTGATCGGCCTGAGATCTTCGGCGTGTTTACTACTGCCTGTGTCGTGGTTGCTAGTGGTATTCGTCCCCGGGTTGCTGATGCTGGCAACCTTCGGGCTCGATCGACTGGAAGCCAGCCTCCAAGGCGACACGGTGTCACCGGAGGACATTGCAGCGGTTCTGGAGCAGGCCAAGGCCGACTGCGCGCGGCCGCCGGCGCGGCCCGACGATCACATCGTCGACGATGCGTATGACACCTACGAGACCTGGCTCGAGCACCGCGCATCCCCTGCGTCCGAGCAGGTCTTGCCGACCCGGATCTACATCCACCACGGAAGTAATCCGGAATTTCGGGCGACTCGACAGGCCGATCGTGTGTAGCGTTGGCTCGTCGCGAAGCGGCCTGCAATTAGACTGGCTGAGCCATCCAGCAAGGGATGGTCTGCGCGTGTCATATTTTCCAACAGCTTAAGAGGGGCAACGTGGACGAGATCCTGGCCAGGGCCGGAATCTTCCAGGGAGTCGAACCGACCGCGGTATCCGCGCTGACCAAGCAACTGCACCCCGTGGACTTCCCGCGTGGGCACACGGTGTTCGCCGAAGGTGAGCCTGGCGATCGGCTCTACATCATCATTTCGGGCAAGGTGAAGATCGGCCGCCGGTCACCGGACGGCCGGGAGAATCTGCTGACCATCATGGGCCCGTCGGACATGTTCGGCGAGCTGTCGATCTTCGACCCGGGCCCGCGGACGTCGAGCGCCACCACCATCACCGAGGTGCGCGCCGTGTCGATGGACCGTGACGCGCTCAAGGCGTGGATCAAGGATCGCCCCGAGATCGCCGAGCAGCTACTGCGCGTGTTGGCCCGCCGACTTCGTCGCACCAACAACAACCTCGCCGACCTGATCTTCACCGACGTCCCCGGTCGGGTCGCCAAGCAGCTGCTGCAGCTGGCTCAGCGGTTCGGCACCCAGGAGGGTGGCGCACTGCGGGTCACGCACGACCTGACGCAGGAGGAGATCGCTCAGCTGGTCGGGGCGTCCCGCGAGACGGTCAACAAGGCGCTGGCCGACTTCGCGCACCGCGGCTGGATCCGGCTCGAGGGCAAGAGCGTGCTGATCTCGGACTCCGAGCGTCTGGCTCGCCGCGCCCGCTAGGTCTCACCGCCGAGTTCTGCTTCAGGGTTGCGATCCCCGCCGGGGAGCAGCCCTGGCGCAGAAGTCGCGGCCTCTCCAGGCGTTGCGGGGCAGTCAGGCGCGGAGGTAGGTCAGCTGCGCCTCGGTCGACTTCTCGGCCGCGTCCCACAGCTTCTCGTCGACGTCGGTGTAGACGTGCTCCACGACTTGCCGCGCGGTGGCGTCCTCGCCGAGCACCCGCAGCGCGTCGCGCACCTGGCCGAGCCGCTCCTCGCGGTGCGCCAGGTACATCGACGAGACGGCCTCCAGGTCGGGCAGATCCGGCCCGTGTCCCGGCAGCACGACTCGCGGTCCAAGGCCGTGTAGCCGCCGCAGTGACTCGAGGTAGTCGCGCAGGCTGCCGTCCTCGCTGTCGATGACTGTGGTGCCGCGGCCGAGCACCGTGTCGGCGGTCAGCACGGCGTCGTCAACGAGGAACGACAAGGAATCCACCGTATGCCCCGGCGTCGCCATCACCGTGATGCGCAGGCCGGCGGCGTCGATCACCTCGCCGTCGGACAGCGGACCACCCAGACCGCGCAGGAAACCGCTACCCACCGCGCGCACCACCGCACCGGTGCGGTCGACGATCTTGTCGATGGCGCCGGTGTGGTCCTCGTGCTTGTGGCTGATCAATACCAGCGGAATCTTGCCGAGACTCGCGATCCGGCCGATGTGCTCGTCGTCGTCGGGCCCGGGGTCGACGATCACCATCTCGTCACTGCCCGGCCCTTGCAGCACCCATGTGTTGGTGCCGTCCAGCGTCATCAGGCCGGGGTTGTCGCACAGCAGTACCGACGCCGTGTCGGTCACGCGGCGCAGCTTGCCGTAAGCGGGATGTTCGAGCGTCACGCCACCTCGACGATGATCTCTACCTCGACGGGCGCGTTCACCGGCAGCTCGGAAACCCCGACCGCCGACCGCGCGTGCGCGCCGGCGTCGCCGAAGACCTCGCCGAACAGTTCTGAGGCACCGTTGATCACGCCGGGCTGGCCGTTGAAACCGGGCGCCGATGCGACGAACCCGACCACCTTGACGACCCGGACGACGGAGTCGATGCCGACCAGCGAATGCACGGCAGCCAACGCGTTGAGCGCGCAGACCCGGGCCAGTGCCTTGCCGTCCTCGGGGCTGACCTCAGCGCCGACCTTGCCTGCGGCGGCCAGAGCGCCAGCCTGAATCGGCACCTGGCCGGACGTGTACACCAGGTTCCCGGTGCGCACCGCGGGCACGTACGCCGCGAGGGGTGTCACGACCTCTGGTAGCGAGATGCCCAGCTCCGCGAGCTTTGCCGAGGCGCTCATTTCGGCCTCTTCAGGTACGCGACGTGCTGTTCGCCGGTCGGGCCAGTCAGCACCGACACCAGTTCCCAGCCGTCCTCACCCCACTGGTCGAGAATCTGCTTGGTCGCGTGTGTCAACAAGGGCACGGTGGCGTATTCCCACCGGGTCGGTTCGCTCATGTCGCTGAGCCTATCGGTCGAGGAGGTCGCCTTGGTTAGGCTGCTGGAGTGACGACCCAGTCCCCCACATCCGACGGCCGAAGATCTGTCGGCTGGCCTTCCCGACTGTCCAAGGTGCGGCTGCACTTCGTGACCGGTAAGGGCGGCACAGGAAAGTCGACGATCGCGGCCGCGCTGGCCCTGGCGCTGGCGGCAGGTGGCCGCAAGGTGCTGCTCGTCGAGGTCGAGGGGCGCCAAGGCATTGCGCAGCTGTTCGACGTGCCGCCGTTGCCGTATGAGGAGGTCAAGATCGCCACCGCCGACGGCGGCGGACAGGTCAACGCGCTGGCCATCGACACCGAGGCCGCGTTCCTGGAGTACCTGGACATGTTCTACAACCTCGGCATCGCCGGGCGAGCGATGCGGCGGATCGGGGCGATCGAGTTCGCAACGACCATCGCGCCGGGTCTGCGCGACGTGCTGCTCACCGGCAAGATCAAGGAAATCGTGGTGCGGTCCGAGAAGGGCAAGCAACACGGCTACGACGCCGTGGTGGTTGATTCCCCGCCAACGGGGCGAATCGCGCGCTTCCTCGACGTCACGGCGGCCGTCTCCGAGCTGGCCAAGGGCGGTCCCGTGCACTCGCAGGCCGACGGCGTGGTCAAGCTGCTGCATTCGGATCGGACCGCCATCCACCTGGTGACCTTGTTGGAGGCGTTGCCCATCCAGGAGACCGTCGAGGCGATCGACGAACTCAGGGAGCTCGGGTTGCCGATCGGCAGCGTCATCGTCAACCGGAACATCCCCGTGTACCTCCCGGCCGACGACCTCGCCAAGGCCGCCGAGGGCGACGTCGACGCCGACGCGGTGCGGGCGGGTCTGGCCCAGGCAGGCATCGACATGACCGACGACGACTTCGCCGGCCTGCTCACCGAGGGCATCCAGCACGCGACCCGCATTACTGCCCGCGCTGAAAGTGCCGAGCAGCTCGACGATCTCGACGTCTCGCGGCTCGAGTTGCCTGCGATCCGCGACGGTGTCGATCTTGGCAGCCTGTACGAACTCGCCGAAGCGCTTGCCCAACAGGGAGTTAGGTAGATGAGCACCGCACCCCGCGCGCTCGATATGCACACGATCCTGTCCGACACCGCCAACCGCGTCGTAGTCTGTTGTGGCGCAGGCGGAGTCGGCAAGACCACCACCGCCGCCGCCATGGCGCTGCGCGCCGCCGAATACGGCCGCACGGTGGTCGTGCTGACGATCGACCCGGCGAAGCGACTTGCACAGGCACTCGGCATCGAGAGTCTTGGCAACACGCCACAGCGAGTGCCGCTGGCGCCTGAGGTCACTGGCGAACTGCACGCGATGATGCTCGACATGCGCCGCACGTTCGACGAGATGGTGCTCCAGTACTCCTCGGACGCGGAGCGCGCCGAGGCGATTCTGGAGAACCAGTTCTACCAAACCGTGGCGACGTCCCTGGCGGGCACGCAGGAGTACATGGCCATGGAGAAACTCGGCCAACTCCTGGCCGAGGACAAGTGGGACCTGATCGTCGTCGACACGCCTCCGTCGCGGAACGCGCTGGACTTCCTGGATGCGCCCAAGCGACTCGGCAGTTTCATGGACAGCAGGCTGTGGCGGCTGCTCCTTGCCCCTGGACGGGGCATCGGCAAGCTGGTCACGGGCGTCGTCGGCTTGGCGATGAAGGCGCTCTCGACCGTGTTGGGATCCCAGATGCTTTCCGACGCAGCCGGATTCGTGCAGGCGCTGGATGCCACGTTCGACGGGTTCCGGCAGAAGGCCGACAAGACCTACGAGCTACTCAAGCGGCGCGGCACCCAGTTCGTCGTGGTGTCGGCGGCCGAACCGGACGCGCTGCGGGAGGCATCGTTCTTCGTCGACCGGCTGTCCAAGGAGAACATGCCGCTGGCCGGGCTGATCCTGAACCGCACCCATCCGATGTTGTGCGAGCTGAACGCCGAGAAGGCCAACGATGCGGCCGAGAAGTTGGAGGCCTCCGACGGTGACACCGGCGCCGACGCGCTGACGGCTGCGCTGCTGCGGATTCACGCCGATCGTGCGATGACCGCCAAGCGGGAGGTGCGGCTGCTGTCGCGGTTCACCGGCGCCAACCCTGCGGTCGCGATCGTCGGCGTTCCGTCGTTGCCGTTCGACGTGTCCGATCTGGAGGCGCTGCGCGCCATCGCCGACCAAATCACCGGCGAAGCGGCGGCTTGAGTCAGACGTAGCCGAGCTAACTAGACCGCGTTGCGGTGCTTCCGCTGGGCGGCGAAGAACTCCGACCAGGACACCACTTCGGGATGCTGCTTGAGGAGGGCGCGGCGCTGACGTTCGGTCATGCCGCCCCATACGCCGAACTCGACGCGATTGTCGAGTGCATCGGCACCGCATTCCACGATGACGGGGCAGTGCCTGCAGATCACCGCGGCTTTGCGCTGGGCGGCGCCGCGGACGAATAGCTCGTCAGGATCGGCTTGTCTGCAGCGCGCCTGGGAAACCCACGCGATGCGGGCCTCGGCCTCCTTGCCTTGGATAACACCGTTGACAGGGGAAGTAGCGATTGTCCTGCGCGCCGCGGGCCGTGTTCCTGACACCAGCGATCCCTCCGTCGAGCCGCCCATCGGGCGGTCCAGTTCAGGTGTAGAACGCTGGTGCGATCTACGCCACATTGCGACCCGTAGTGTTACCTAGATCGCACTGTGTGTCCAAGCTAGGTGGTCAGGGGGGTTTTGCGCAACAGTCAAATCTCGCTTTTTTGGCACGACCGTGCCGTCACCCATCTTGATGCATGTCCAGGAGGTTCGCAGCCTTCGTTCAGGCCTGGTCGTTCTGGCCAACCACTGGCGGGTTGTTCGACTGCGACGTCGCTAGTCTGTACCCATGTCCGAGCCGCCGAGCCGACCACCGATCGCGGTGACGGTCATCAAGTTGGCGTGGTGCTGCTTGCTGGCGAGTGTGGTGGCTGCGGGAATCATGTTCCCCCTCGTGGGCGGCTTCGGCCTGATGTCCAACCGGGCCTCCGACGTAGTTGCCAACGGCTCCGCGCAGCTCGTCGAGGGTGAGGTGCCCGCGGTGTCGACGATGGTCGACGCCAAGGGCAACCCGATCGCCTGGCTCTACAGCCAGCGACGGTTCGAAATCCCCGGCGATCAGATCGCCGACACGATGAAGCTGGCCATCGTCTCCATCGAGGACAAGCGGTTCGCCGAGCACAACGGTGTCGACTGGCAGGGCACCTTGACGGGCTTGGCCGGCTACGCGTCGGGCGACCTGGACACCCGGGGCGGCTCCACCCTCGAGCAGCAGTACGTCAAGAACTATCAGCTGCTGGTGATCGCGCAGACCGATGCCGAGAAGCGCGCGGCCATCGAGACCACCCCTGCGCGCAAGCTCCGCGAGATCCGGATGGCGCTGACGCTGGACAAGACGTTCACCAAGCAGGAGATCCTCACCCGGTACCTCAACCTGGTGTCCTTCGGCAACGGCGCATTCGGCATCCAGGACGCGGCACAGACCTACTTCGGCATCAATGCCTCCGAGCTGAACTGGCAGCAGGCGGCCCTGTTGGCGGGCATGGTGCAGTCCACGAGCACGCTGAACCCCTACACCAACCCCGAAGGTGCCCTGGAGCGTCGGAACGTGGTGCTGGACACCATGATCGACAACATCCCGCAGCAGGCCGAAGCACTGCGCGAGGCGAAGCAGCAGCCACTGGGCGTGCTGGCGCAGCCGAACGAACTCCCCCGCGGCTGCATCGCCGCTGCCGATCGCGCCTTCTTCTGCGACTACGTCCTCGAATACCTGGCCAAGGCGGGCATCAGCAAGGAACAGGTCGCGAAGGGCGGTTATCTGATCCGCACCACGCTCGACCCCGACGTCCAGGGCACGGTGAAGTCGTCCATCGACGGCATCGCCGCACCGGACCTCGACGGCGTCGCCAGCGTGATGAGCGTGATCAAGCCCGGCAAGGACTCCCACGCCGTCGTCGCGATGGCCAGCAACCGCACCTACGGGCTGAACCTGGACGCCGGCGAGACCATGCAGCCGCAGCCGTTCTCCCTCGTCGGTGACGGCGCAGGGTCGATCTTCAAGATCTTCACCACGGCCGCGGCGCTGGACATGGGCATGGGCATCAACGCCCAGCTCGATGCGCCGGCCCGGTTCGAGGCCAAGGGCCTTGGCAGCGGCGGGGCCAAGGGCTGTCCGCAGGCCACGTGGTGCGTCCTCAACGACGGGAACTACCGCGGGCAGCTGAGCGTGACCGATGCGCTGGCGACGTCACCCAACACGGCGTTCGCCAAGCTCATCTCGCAGGTTGGCGTCCAGCGCACCGTCGACATGGCCGTCAAGCTGGGCATGCGCTCCTACGCACTGCCGGGCACCGCCCGCGACTACGACCCCGAAAGCAACGAAAGCCTGGCCGACTTCGTCAAGAGGCAGAACCTGGGCTCCTTCACCCTGGGTCCGATCGAGCTGAACGCGCTCGAGCTGTCCAACGTCGCCGCCACGCTGGCCTCGGGCGGGAAGTGGTGCCCGCCCAGCCCGATCGACAAGGTCTTCGATCGCACCGGCACCGAGGTCTCGGTCACCACCGACACCTGCGAACAGGTCGTGCCGGAGGGCTTGGCCAACACACTGGCCAATGCGTTGAGCAAGGACGACCAGAGTGGCACCGCCGCGAGTGCGGCGGCTTCGGTGGGCTGGAACCTGCCGGTGTCGGGCAAGACCGGAACCACCGAGGCGCACCGCTCATCGGGTTTCTTCGGCTTCACCAGCGACTACGCCGCCGCCAACTACATCTACGACGACTCGACCTCGCCGTCGGACTTGTGCTCCTTCCCGCTGCGGCAGTGCGGTTCGGGCAACCTGTACGGCGGCAATGAACCCGCGCGCACGTGGTTCACCGCCATGAAGCCGATCACCCCCGACACCGTCGCGCTCCCCCCGACCGATCCGCGCTACGTCGACGGAGCGCCCGGCTCGCGGGTGCCGACCATCTCCGGGATGAGCCAGGACATGGCGCGCGAGCGTCTGAAGGACGCCGGCTTCCAGGTCGCCGACCAGGCCACCCCGGTCAACAGCGTCACACCCGCGGGGACCGTGGTCGGTACCTCGCCAAGCGGCCAGACGGTCCCCGGATCGATCATCACGATCCAGGTCAGCAACGGCATCCCGCCGCCACCTCCGCCGCCGCCACCGGGTATGCCGCCGTTGGATCCGAACGCGCTGCCTGCACCGATCGGGTCGACGGTCATCCAGATCCCCGGCCTGCCGCCCATCACGGTGCCGGTACTGGGGCCACCGCCCCCACCGCCGCCACCCTGATCCACCGCGGGTCGTCGATGTGGAGTTGGTAACGCGATGCTGTGAGAGGCGGTAACCGCCGACGTCTCGCAGTAGGCTGCGTTCATGCCCGCCCCCTCGACGGTCACGAAGAACCGCGCAAAGAACACGGCCGCGGCAGCGGCAGGCTCGCTGGTCGCAGGGATCGCATACGCGTCACTGATCGAACGCAACGCGTTCGTGATGCGTGAGCTGACCATGCCGGTACTGGCCCCAGGATCCCCGCCCTTGCGGGTGCTGCACCTCAGTGACCTCCACATGCGTCCTGGGCAGCGCCGCAAGCAGGCGTGGCTGCGCGAACTCGCCGGCTGGGCGCCCGACCTGGTCATCAACACCGGCGACAACCTTGCGCACCCGAAGGCCGTGCCCTCCGTCGTGCAGGCGCTAGGTGACCTGCTGTCGGTGCCGGGTCTGTTCGTGTTCGGCAGCAACGACTACTTCGCCCCGAAGCCGAAGAACCCGGCGAACTATCTCTTCAACCCGTCGCGGCGGGTCACCGGCCAGCCTCTGCCGTGGCAGGACCTGCGCGCGGCGTTCACCGAGCGTGGCTGGCTGGACATGACCCACACGCGGCGCGAGATCGAGGTCAAGGGCCAACTGATCGCCGCGGCAGGCGTCGACGACCCGCACCTCAAGCGCGACCGCTACGAAACCGTCGCCGGGCCCGCCAGTCCCGCCGCCAATCTCACACTTGGCCTGACCCACTCACCGGAACCCCGGGTGTTGGACCGGTTCGCCGCCGACGGCTATCAGCTGGTGATGGCCGGACACACCCACGGCGGACAGCTCTGCGTGCCGTTCTACGGCGCGTTGGTGACCAACTGCGAGCTGGACAGGTCGCGGGCCAAGGGGCCGTCGCGCTGGGGCGCCCACACGCAGTTGCACGTATCGGCAGGCATCGGCACCTCGCCGTACGCGCCGGTGCGGTTCTGCTGCAGGCCCGAGGTGACGATGCTGACGCTGGTGGCCGCACCGACCGGTGGCGGCCACGCGGGCGCACGGGCGGGCGTGTCCCATCCGGCCGTCTCGGCAAGGTGACCGACCCGGCTTCCATCGCGGATCGCAGCCGCCCACGCACGTGGGTGGACGACGCGGTACGACTGATCGCGGCCGACGCCCGACGTAGCGCCGACACCCACCTACTGCGGTATCCGCTGCCATCGGCGTGGTGCGACGTTGTCGACGTGCAGCTCTACCTCAAGGACGAGACGACCCACATCACGGGCAGCCTCAAGCACCGATTGGCGCGGTCACTGTTCCTCTACGCGCTGTGCAACGGCTGGATCGGCGAGAACACCACCGTGATCGAGGCGTCGTCGGGGTCGACGGCGGTGTCCGAGGCGTACTTCGCGGCGATGCTCGGCCTGCCGTTCATCGCCGTGATGCCGTCGTCGACGAGCTCAGCGAAGATCGCGCTGATCGAATCACAGGGCGGCCGTTGCCATTTCGTGGCCAAGGCGTCGCAGGTGTACGCGGAGGCAGAGCGGCTGGCCGAGGAGACCGGCGGGCACTACCTCGATCAGTTCACCAACGCCGAGGCGGCAACGGACTGGCGAGGAAACAACAACATCGCCGAGTCGATCTTCGAGCAGTTGCGCGAGGAACAGCACCCGATCCCCGAGTGGATCGTGGTGGGTGCGGGGACGGGCGGCACCAGTGCGACCATCGGCCGTTTCATTCGCTACCGCCGCCACGCCAGCCGGCTGTGCGTGGTGGATCCTGAGAACTCGGCGTTCTTCCCGGCCTATGCGCAAGGCCGCCGCGACGTCGTCACGGGCGTGTCGTCCCGCATCGAGGGCATCGGCAGGCCGCGCGTCGAACCGTCGTTCCTGCCCGACGTGGTGGACCGGATGGTGGTGGTGCCGGATGCCGCATCGGTTGCGGCGGCCCATCACGTCAGCGCAGTTCTGGGACGGCGCGTGGGCCCGTCGACGGGCACCAACGTGTGGGGGGCTTTCGGCCTACTGGCCGAGATGGTGGCGCAGAAGCGCAGTGGATCGGTGGTGACGCTGCTCGCCGACAGTGGCGACCGCTACGCGGACACCTACTTCAGTCAGGAGTGGCTGACCCAGTCCGGGCTGAACGATTCGGCCTTCGCCGGCGTGTTGGTCGAGTTCGAACGCTCCGGGTTCTGGCCCTGATCGTCGCTGCTGCCGCTCCCGGCATCGGACGTCATGAACAGCCATAGCGCGGCAAGGGCGAAGAACCCGCCGTAGAGTGCGGCTCCCAACCCGGTCATCTCGATCCCTTTCGTAGACTGAACGTGCGATGTAGACGCACTCATCATGATCAACGCCACTGACATCCAAATTGATCCCAGGACCGTAGTGATTCGTGTCGCCTGGGAACTGCCTGTGCCGCGTCGCACCATCGGTCTACCCAGGCTCACCCGTTCCTACCCGTGATCGCGGTCACGGGTACTGGGCGTTTGGCTTCCGATGTGCCCGGTGCGATACGCTGTCGTGGCTTTAGCGGGGTGTGGCGCAGCTTGGTAGCGTGCTTCGTTCGGGACGAAGAGGTCGCAGGTTCAAATCCTGTCACCCCGACTCGCGTGAGACAGATGAGAGGCCCTGACTGGTGTTTCCGGTCGGGGTCTTTTTCTGTTTCAGGCCGCAGCCGGTCCGCAGGAGACTTCAGCGACTTCCCGCGCAGTTCCTCGCCGGGATCGGCTTGATCGGCCGTCCCGTTTGACTCAGGTCGCGGTCGCGTCGGTGGGCATCAATCGGTCGAGGACGTCGGTCAGCGTGACCAACCCGAGTGGGACGCCGTCATCGTCGGTGACGACCGTCAGATGGCCGCGCGTCTCCCGCATCGTGCGCAGCGCCTCGTATACCGGCGTCCGGCGCGCCAGCACCACGGCCGGACGCATCAGATCCGCGGCAGTGATCCCGGGCTCGACAGACAGGCTGTCGCGCACGTGCACAACGCCTTCCACCACGCCGCCGTGCTGCACTACCAGTCGCAGATGACCGATGGCGCGCGACGCGGACTGGATCGCAGCCGGATCGGCATCGCTGGGTACTCCGCTGGGCGCCTGACCCGACACCAGATCGCCGACCGTCAACGCCTGCAGCTCAAGCGCACTCATCAGGTTGGTGCTGTACTTCTCGTCGAGCGTTCCGACGGTCACCGAGTGTTCCACCAAGTGCCGCAACGTGACTGGGTCCAGTCCGGAGGTCAACTCGTCCACCGGCGCCACCCCGACCCGCCGCAGACACCAGTTTGCCGCATGGTTCAGCGCGATCAACAACGGCCGGGTGACGGCCATGAACGCGCGCATCGGCAACGCGAGCATGATCGCCGACCGCTCGGGATGCGCGATCGCCCAGGACTTGGGCGCCATCTCGCCCACCACCAGATGCAGGAACGTGACGATGAGCAGCGCGAGCACGAAACCGGCCACGTCGGCCACCCACTCAGGCGCACCCCAAGAACCGAAGAGTGGTGTGAGCCAGTGATGTACAGCGGGTTTGATGATCGCTCCGAGCGCCAGTGTGCACACCGTGATGCCGAGCTGCGATCCGGCCAGCAGGACCGACAGTTCGCCAGAGCTGCGCAGCGCGGCGCGTGCCGACCGGCTGCTCGACGCGGCGTCTTCGATGCGGTGTCTGCGCGCGGCAATGAGCGCGAACTCGACGGCGACGAAGAACGCACTCGAGGCGATCAACACGACGGCGATCGCCGCAACGACAAGTGGACTGCTCATCGCTCGGCCCCCTCGGGACGGACGGCCAGAAACACCGAGGACGGCACATGCTTGTCGACGGCCCGAATCTCGATGGTCAGCACATCCCGGGGTGGGGGTTCGTCCGCTATCAGGTCGGCGACCTCCGGGTCCAGCGGGATGGCCACCCGGTCGCCGACGCCAGGCAATCCGCCGAATTCGGCGATGGCAAGCCCTGCGACGGTCTCGTAATCACCGTCGGGTAGTTCCCGATCCAGGAGCCTGTGCAGCTCGTCGAGCGGGGTGTCACCGGGCATCAGCCAACCGTCGGCCTCCGCGACGGCATCGTCGAGGCCGTCGGCGTCGTGTTCGTCGTCGATCTCGCCGACGAGTTCCTCGGCCAGGTCCTCGATCGTCAGCACACCGGCGAATCCGCCGTACTCGTCGATCACCAGCGCCATCTCGTCGTCGGCGGCACGCAGGGCGCCCAGCACCGACGGCAGCGGCATCGTGGTTGGCACGAAGATTGTTGGACGACAACGAGTTCCGGCCGTTCCGCCAGTGACCTCGGGATCGAGAAGGTCCAGCATGTGCACCACACCGAGCAGATCGTCGACGTCCTCACCGAACACCGGGTACCTGGTGTGACCGGTCGCCATTTTGGTCAGCACTCCTTCGGCAGGCTCGTCGGCGGATACGCCGTCCACACGGGAGCGCGGAATCATGGCGTGCTCGGCGGTGCGGGTCGGGAAGTCCAGCGTCCGGTCCAACAGTGCCGACAGATCCCGCGGCAGTTCACCGGCGTCGCGGGAGGCCGCCACGATGTGTTCGAGGTCACGGGGGCTTGCCGAGTGCTCGACGTCGTGCACCGGCTCAATCCGCAACGCGCGCAACAACAGATTCGAGCTCTGGTCGAACAGCCAGATCAGCCAGCCGAACAGCCGCAGGTACCAGGTGGTCGACAGGGCCAGCGCACGAGCGACGGGCTCGGGCCTTGCGATGGCCAGGTTCTTCGGGAACAGCTCACCGAAGAGCATCTGCACCAGTGTCGAGAACACGATCGCTACGACCGCGCCGATCGCGATGCCCACCCCAGTGGGCACGCTGACGCCGCCGAGCAGCACCCCGACGGACTCGCCGATCAGCGGTTCGGCGACGTATCCGACGAGCAGCCCGGTGACGGTGATCCCGAGTTGAGCGCCCGAGAGCATGAACGACGTCCGCTTGGTCACGGCCAGCGCACGCTGCGCCGCGACGTCGCCGCCTTCGGCCCTGGCCGTCAGCCGTGACCTGTCGACGGCCATGTAGGCGAATTCCTGCGCGACGAAGTATCCGGTCACTGCGGTGATGAGCAGCACCACCAGGATGCCGAGCGCGATGCCCGCAACGGCCATCACCATGTCCCCACCTCCGGCCTGCAACTCGTCACGGCGTCAGTCCGGGGTGGGACGGGTCTTCGGGGTTCGGCGGTTGAGCGCCTCATCACTCCCTCTGGGTTCAAGCGGAATCGATGTCGAAGCACCGAGCATAGCGAAACGAGCCGTCTAGAACCCGAAGCCGAGGTGGGCGGGGACGTCGCTGAGGAACGCCGCCTCCAGGCGTGGAAGCACCGCGGGATCGGCGGCGCTCACCCGGTTCGCCAGTGCAAGGGGCACCACCTGGTGCACTCCCAAGTACAGGCTCCCCAGAACGTCGAGATCCATCCAGACCTGCGGTGCCGCGTCGGTTGGCGTGCAGCGCGCCCGACCATCGCGGACGTCGAGCGCGAATCGTCCACCGCTGCCTGCGAATTGGTCTGACACCTCGACAACGGTCGACACGTCGGCCTGGTACCCGCGCGCCTCGAGCGCCGTTGGCACGTCCATGATCCGCAGCCACAGGTCGTCCTCGTACTTCGTGGTGCGCGCCACGCGACTGTCGGTGAGCAAGTACGGCAACGGATCCCGCGCGTACGTCCAGATCTTCACCGTCTCCACGAGATCCAGTCCCAGCAGCGCGCGCGTCAACGCGACGTGCGCGTCGGTGGTGACGGCCTTGAACTCCTCGACGCGGACTTTCAACGTCTCGCTGCCAAAGACTCGGTACAGCACGTAGCCGTCGGCGTGAAGGATGCCTACCAACGCCGTGCCACCGTCGCGGTCGTCCTCGCGGTCGGCCAGCAAGTCGTCCCACAAGCCCTGTGACCGCACCAGCCCGCCCGGTGTCTGCCGTCGCCACCGGTCGTAGATCGCGGCGAGCGCGTCACCGCGCTCGGCGGGCCGGATCAATCGCGCACCGCCGGGGTCGGGGGCGTCGGCGTGGAACTTGGCGAACCGCCGGTCGATGGTCAGCACCCGCTCCATGGTCGCCGGCCCGTAGCCGAAGCGTCCGTAGATGCCGCCTTCGCTGGCGGTCAGGCCTGCCAGTGGATACCCGGCAGCGGCGATGCGCTGGTGCAACTCGACGTACATGGCGCGCAGCACGCCGCGCCGGCGATGGGTCGGTGCGACGCCAACCATGCTCAGCCCCGCCATCGGCACCACGGCGCCCCCGGGGACCGTGAACGCCAAGTCGAAGTACACCGCCATGCCAACGACGACGTCGTCGTCGCACACCACGACCGCGCCGTCGTCGGCGATCAAGCTCCGAGCCACGGCGAACGTATCCGCGTCGTCGAAATGCCCGAAGCTGACCCCGTGCAGCAGCGGCGTCTGCTCCCAGTCGGCGTCGGTGGGGCTGCGCAGTACGAGCGGGGCCAAGGTCGTAGAAGTACTCACGTCGAGCCAACGTGCCACACCACACCCCATTGGCGCGACGGGTTTTCGTCGGCCGGACTACCGCTCTCGCTTGGGTTTAGAGCCGATCCTTCACCGCTGCCGAGAGCCGAGACCCGTCGGCCTTGCCGTCGGCGATCGCGGTGGCCGCCTTCATCACCAAGCCCATGTGCTTCACGTGAGGGCGTTCGCCGATCTGCTCGGCGACCTCGGCGATGGCGGTGTTGACGACGTTGGCGACCTCGTCGTCGTTGAGCTGGGTCGGTAGGTACTCGTCGATGACGCTGGCCTCTGCGCGCTCGTTGGCAGCAAGCTCACCACGGCCGTTGGTGACGTAGATCTCGGCGGCCTCGCCGCGCTTCCTCGACTCCCTGCCGAGCACCTTGAGGACGTCGGCGTCGGTCAGCTCACGCGGTGTCGAACCAGAAACTTCCTCGCTCTGAATCGCCGCGATCAACATCCGCAGCGTCGCCGTGCGCAGCTTGTCCCTGGCCTTCATCGCCGTGGTGAGGTCGGCACGCAGCCTGTCCTTGAGTTCCGCCATGTGCGAGACGCTACGCCGAGGGCTGCACGCGGTGGGCGGGGTGCACGTTGTCAATTTTCTCGGCTGTCGACAGGATGGTGGACATGAGCAACGACGCCGGTGGGTTCATTCCGGCCGGCCCGCCGCCGCCGGGGTACCCGCCACCGGGCTACTACCCACCACCGAGCTACCAGGGCTACCCACCACCGGGCTATCCACCGCCCGGCTACGCACCGCCCGGCTACGGACCGGCCTGGTACCCGCAGGGCCCACCGCCCGCACTCAAGCCCGGCGTGATCCCCCTGCGCCCACTCAGCCTGTCCGACATCTTCAACGGCGCCATCGCCTACGTGCGGATGAACCCGAAGGCCACGCTCGGGCTGACCACGGCCGTCGTCGTCGTGGCCCAGCTCATCGCGTTGGTGATGCAGATCGGGCCGCTCGCCGCCACCGGGGGGTTGACGTCGGTCAGCGAAGGCGACGACGTCTCCGACGCCGCCCTGATCGGATCGTCGCTGTCCAGCCTCGCCAGCGTCGGGACCACGGGCCTCGCCACGATCGTGCTGAGCGGTCTGCTCACCGTGGTCGTCGGCCGGGCGGTGTTCGGGGCCCACATCACCATCGGTGAAGCGTGGCAGCGGGCTCGCGGACGCCTGCTGGCCCTGATCGGGTTCGTCGTCCTGGAATTCTTCGGCGCGGTGATTCTCATCGTGGTCGTGGTTGGCGTGCTCATCGCGGCCATCTCCACCGTCAACGATGGGGCCGTCTTCCTCATCGGCGCCCCCCTGGTCGTGGCGCTGGTCGTTGCCCTCGCCTACCTCGGCGTGAAGCTCAGCTTCGCCCCAACCCTGATCGTGCTCGAACGCCTCGACATCGTTTCCGCAGTGAGGCGGTCCTTCGCACTGGTCAAGAACGACTTCTGGCGGGTGTTCGGCATCATCGTGCTCGGCCAATTGGTGTCGGGCATGATCGCCGGCGCGGTCTCGGTCCCGTTCACCTTCGGTGGTCAGTTGCTGCTGGTCATGGACTCGGGCTCGATGTCGGGTGCCATCATCGGACTGATCCTGATGGCCATCGGCGGAGCGATCGGGCAGATCATCACCTCGCCCTTCAACGCGGGCGTCGTCGTGCTCCTCTACACCGATCGGCGCATGCGTGCCGAGGCGTTCGACCTCGTGTTGCAGTCGGGCGCCGCAACTCCGCCGGGCACACCCGCCGACTCCACCGACCACCTGTGGCTGACGCCGCATCGCTGACGTGTCAGTCGAAATCGATCGGGACGCCGCGCATGACGCCGCCCAAAACGAGCTATCAAAGCCGATCTACCCGAAGGGATCGCTGACCGATCGCCTGGAGGATTGGCTCTCTCAACTGATCTACAAGCTGATCGTGGAGGCGTCATCGGTACCGGGCGGCTGGTTCACGCTGACGGTCATCTTGCTGTTGGTGGCCGTCGCGGCCGTAGTCGCGGTCCGGATCGCCATGCGGACGATTCGTACCAACCGTGGTCGCGACTCCGCGCTGTTCGGTACGAACGAACTCACCTCCGCCGAGCATCGGGCCACGGCTGAACAGCTTGCGGCGCAAGGCAACTGGTCCGCGGCCATTCGCCACCGCCTGCGCGCCGTCGCCCGTCACCTCGAGGAGACGGGAGTGCTGAACCCGGTACCCGGCCGCACGGCGACCGAACTCGCGCGTGACGCCGGGGCGGCCACCCCCGGTTTGACTGACGAATTGCGCCGCGCCGCCGAGACTTTCAATGACGTCACCTACGGTGAGCGTCCCGGCACCGAGTGGGGCTACCGCCTGATCGCCGAGCTGGACGACCACCTCCGCTTCAGCACCCCGGCCGCGGCCGACGCCGCGACGGCATCCGGTTCCTCCGACGCGTGGGCCGACGTCCGATGACAGACGTCTCATCCGCCGTCGGCCCGACGGTCGTGCAGCGCTGGCGTGCCGTCAAGTGGGTGGTACTCGGAATCATCGTCATCGCGGCGGCGTCGACGTTGACCACGGTTCTCACGTCGCCGACACCTGGCGGACCGATGGAGCCCGGGTCCACCTCCCCCGACGGCGCCCGCGCGCTGCTCTCGCTGCTGCGCGGCCAGGGCGTCGACGTCGTCGAAGCGGGATCGATCGCCGACGTCGAGAACGCCGCGCGCCCCGACACCCTGCTTGTCCTCGCCGAAACCCAGCACCTGAGCGACGACGGGCTGCTGCGGCTGGCCGAAGTGCCCGGTGACCGACTGCTGGTCGATCCCGTTGCACGCACTCGGACCGAGTTGGCTCCAGGGATTCGCGTCGCCCTGTCGTCGACTCTCGGCGGCAATCCGGATTGCGACATGCCCGAGGCGAACCGCGCCGGCGAGGCTCAGTTCGGCGTCAGCAGCACCTACGAGGCGAAGGGCGACACCGCGCTCACCCGGTGCTACGGCGGTGCGGTGGTCCGCTACTCCGAGGGCGGACACATCGTGACCGTCGTTGGAAGCGCTGACTTCATGACGAACGCGGGCCTGCTGGAGGAGGGCAACGCCGCACTCGCCATGAACCTGGCGGGCACCCGGCCTCGGCTCATCTGGTACGCACCTCAGGAATACGCGGCCGACTCCCACGGCGGTTCGAGCCTCGTCGAGCTGATCCCCGACCGGGCCAAGTGGGTCGTGGGGCAGTTGTGCGTTGCGTTGATCCTGGTCGCCCTGTGGCGCATCCGCCGGGTCGGCCCGCTGGTCGCCGAAGACCTGCCCGTGGTGGTCCGCGCGTCCGAGACCGTGGAGGGTCGGGGTCGCCTGTACCGGTCGCGGCGGGCACGCGACCGCGCCGCCGAGGCGCTGCGCACCGCCGCCCTGCACCGCATGATGCCGCGCCTTGGGCTCGGTCCCAACGCGGAGTCGACCGCCGTGGTCCAGGCCGTCTCCCAGAGGATCGGCGGCGACCCGAACGCTGTGGGGCACTTACTGTTCGGTCCGCCGCCTGAGACCGATGCGGATCTCGTCACCCTTGCCAACCAATTGGACGACATCGAAAGGCAGGTCGCACTGTCGTGAATCCGAACCCACCCTCCGACACCACAGCCGACGAGGATGCAGCACGGAACGCGTTGCGCGCCTTGCGCAACGAGATCGGCAAGGCCGTCGTCGGCCAGGACGCCGTGGTCAGCGGCCTGGTGATCGCACTGCTGTGCCGTGGCCACGTCCTGCTCGAAGGCGTTCCAGGCGTGGCGAAGACGCTATTGGTCCGCACCCTGGCTGCGGCGTTGCAGTTGGAGTTCAAGCGCGTGCAGTTCACCCCCGACCTGATGCCGGGCGACGTCACGGGCTCACTGGTATATGACGCCCGCACCGCGGAGTTCGAGTTCCGCTCCGGTCCGGTGTTCACCAATCTGCTTCTCGCCGACGAGATCAACCGAACTCCGCCCAAGACCCAGGCCGCGCTGCTCGAGGCGATGGAGGAGCGGCAGGTCAGCGTCGACGGCGAGCCGAGGCCGCTGCCCGACCCGTTCATCGTCGCCGCCACCCAGAACCCGATCGAGTACGAGGGCACATACCAGCTGCCGGAGGCGCAGCTCGACCGGTTCCTGTTGAAGCTCAACGTGCCACTGCCACCACGGGACCAGGAGATGGCGATCCTGTCCAGGCACGCACACGGTTTCGATCCGCGTGACCTGTCGGCCGTGCAGCCGGTGGCCGGCCCCGCCGAGCTCGCCGCGGCCCGCGCAGGGGTGTCTCGTGTTCTGGTGGCCGACGAGGTGCTCGGCTACATCGTCGACGTGGTCGGTGCGACCAGACAGTCGCCGTCGCTGCAGTTGGGGGTGTCTCCTCGCGGTTCGACGGCGCTGCTCGCGACGGCCCGGTCCTGGGCCTGGTTGTCGGGACGCAACTACGTGACCCCCGACGACGTCAAGGCGATGGCCCGTCCCACGTTGCGGCACCGGATCGCCCTGCGGCCGGAGGCCGAGCTCGAGGGCGCCACCCCCGACGGCGTGCTGGACGGCATCCTGGCCTCGGTTCCGGTACCGCGCTAGTGACGCTGACCGGCCGCGCCGGCCTGATCGCACTGATCTGCGTGCTGCCGATCGGTGTATCGCCCTGGCCCGCAACGGCCTTCGTGGTTCTGCTTGCGGTGTTGCTCGTGGTGGTGGCCGTGGACGCCGCATTGGCCGCGAACACTCGCAACCTGCGCTTCAGCCGCGTCGGTGACACCGCGGCGCGGCTGGGCGAGACGGTGTCCACCGCGTTGCTCGTGGAGAATCCAGGATCGCGTCGGTTCCGCGGCCAGATTCGCGACGCGTGGGCGCCGTCGGCCCGCGCGGAGCCGCGCATCCACCCGGTGGACATCGCTGCGGGACAACGGTTCCGGGTCGATACCCTGCTGCGGCCGATGCGCCGAGGCGATCAGGAGTCGGCACTGGTGACCGCCCGCTCGGTGGGCCCGCTCGGCCTGGCGGGCAGGCAGAGTTCGCATCGGGTGCCCTGGCAGGTCCGGATCCTGCCACCGTTCCTGTCCCGCAAGCACCTTCCCTCGCGGCTGGCCAAGCTGCGGGAACTCGACGGCATGATCCCCGTGCTGATCCGCGGCCAGGGCACCGAGTTCGACTCGCTTCGCGAATACGTGGTCGGCGACGACGTGCGGTCGATCGACTGGCGCGCCACCGCGCGTCGCGCAGACGTCGTGGTGCGGACGTGGCGTCCTGAACGGGACCGCCGCGTCGTCATCGTCCTCGATACCGGACGAACGTCGGCCGGGCGCGTCGGCGTCGACCCCACGGCAAGCGATCCGAGCGGCTGGCCGCGGCTGGACTGGTCCATGGATGCCGCACTTCTGTTGGCGGCGTTGGCCTCTCGCGCAGGTGACCACGTCGACTTCGTCGCTCATGACCGGGTGCCGCGGGCGGGTGTGTACAACGCCTCGCGCACGGAACTGCTGGCCCAACTCGTCACCGCGATGGCGCCGCTTCAGCCCGCCCTCATCGAGTCCGACGCGGCGGCGATGGTCTCCACGGTCCGGCGGCGCATCCGGCGGCGCGCATTGGTGGTGCTGCTGACCGACCTGAACGCATCCGCACTCGACGAGGGCCTGATGGCGGTGCTGCCGCAGCTGTCGACCAGGCATCACGTGTTGATCGCCGCCGTCGCCGACCCTCGGGTGGATCGGTTGGCGGCCGGGCGTTCCGACGCGGCGCAGGTGTACGACGCCGCAGCGGCCGAGCGGGCGCGCAACGACCGGGTGTCCATCGCCACGCGGTTGCGGCGGCACGGCGTTGACGTGGTCGACGCCGAACCCGAGGCACTGGCTCCCGCGTTGGCCGACCGCTACCTCGCGATGAAGGCCAGCGGCAAGCTGTAGGGCATCACCGCGTCGGGACCACGTCGGGTGCGTCCTCGATGTCGCCGGTCTCCCCGGCCCGGACGCCCTTGCGCCCGAAGTGCACCACGTAGCCGATGAACGCGACCTCGGCCGTCACGCCGATCGCGATGCGGGCGAACGTCGGCAGGCCGGATGGCGTGACGAGCGCCTCGATCAGTCCCGACACCAGTAGGACGACGAACATGCCGACCGCGACCGAGACGACGGCACGGCCCCGCTCGGCGAGCACCTGACCTCGCGGCCGGTCACCCGGCGACACCACCGACCAGCCGAGCCGCATGCCCGCTGCCCCGGCCAGAAACACCGCCGTCAGCTCGAGCAGACCGTGGGGCGTGAGCAGCCCGAGGAAGATGTCGCCCTTGCCCGCGTCGAACATGAACGCAGCCATCGCCCCGAGGTTGGCGGCGTTCTGGAACAACAGGGCCGGAATCGGTAGGCCGCCCACGACCGCGAAGGCGATGCACAGCACCGAAATCCACGCATTGTTGAGCCACACCTGCATTGCGAACGACCAGGGCGGGTTCTCGCTGTAGTAGGCGGCGAAGTCGTTGTTCACGATCTGGTCGATCTCGCCGGGGGTCGTCAGCGCGCTCTGCACTTCGTGGTTCCCGGACATCCATACCGCGACCAGCACGGTGACGAAGAGGAAGGCAACCGCGGTTCCGAGCCACCACCGCCATGCCTGGTAGGCGACCACGGGAAAGGACACCGTGAAGAACCGGACGAACTCCCGCGACAGCGGCGCATGCGCGCCGGTGACCGCGGCGCGCGCCTTGGCCACCAGCCCCGACAATCGGCCGACCAGCACCGAATCCGACGACGCCGTGCGCACCATCGACAGGTGCGTCGACACCCGTTGGTACAGGTCGACCAGTTCATCGACCTCGGCCCCGGTCAGGCTGCGCCGCCGCTTGACCAATTGCTCGAGCCGGTCCCAGGTCGGGCGGTGTGCCAGCACGAACGCGTCGACATCCACCCCTGGAATGCTAGTAGCGTCTTCTGCATGGTGGTCCAGCCGGAACCGTTGGTCACGGGCGACGCCGTGGTTCTGGACGTTCAGATCGCGCAGTTGCCCATCCGCGCGGTGTCGGCGTTCATCGACCTCACCGTCGTGTTCATCGTCTACGTCCTCGGCGTCGTGTTGTGGGCGGTCACGCTGACCGATCTGGACACCGCGGCGTCTGCGGCCATCTTGATTCTCTTCACGGTGCTGACGACCGTCGGGTACCCGGTCGTCTTCGAGACCGCGACGCGTGGCCGTTCCCTCGGCAAGATGGCGATGGGCCTGCGCGTGGTCTCCGATGACGGTGGGCCGGAACGCTTCCGCCAGGCGCTGTTTCGCGGGCTTTCCGGCTTCGTCGAATTCTGGATCCTGGCAGGCGCCCCAGCAGTGATCTGCAGCATGGTGTCCGCCAAGGGCAAGCGTGTCGGCGACGTATTCGCAGGCACCATGGTGATCAGCGAACGCGCCCCAAAGCTCGGCCCGCCGCCGCAGATGCCGGCGTCGATGGCGTGGTGGGCGTCGTCGCTGCAGCTGTCCGGTCTGGCCCCCGAGACCGCAGAGCGGGCCCGCCAGTTCCTGTCGAGGGCTACCCAGTTGGACCCAGCCATGCGGGACCAGATCGCCTACCGGGTCTGCTCCGAGGTGGTGGCACAGATTTCCCCTCCCCCGCCACCGGGCACGCCCCCGCAGTTGGTGCTGGCCGCGGTGCTGGCCGAGCGGCACCGCAGGGAGCTGGCTCGACTACAGCGGTCGACGCCGGTCGCGCCGCCTCCGCAGTGGGGCTCAGCGCCAGTGCAATCGCCCCCGCCACCACCATCACCACAATGGGGTCCGCCGCCAGGACCGGGGTATCAGCAGCCGGTCGCGCCCAGTACGTCGACCGATTCCGGCGGGTTCACACCACCGAGCTAACCAAAATGGGACATCAATGTCCCATTTTGGACAGTATGTGCTACATTAAGGCACATGTCGGTATCGAATGATGGTGGCCCGCGTTCGCGGACCCGCAAGGCGATCCTCGACGCAGCGATGTCAGTGCTCGCGACCAACCCGGTCGCCTCACTTGCCGACATCGCGACCGCCGCCGACGTCGGTCGCAGCACGTTGCACCGGTACTTCGCCGAGCGCTCGGACCTCCTCAGGGCGCTCGCCCGGCACGTGCACGAGCTGAGCAACGCCGCGATCGAGCACGCCGAACCCGACTGCGGCCCGCCGGTCGAGGCGTTGCGCCGCGTGGTGGAGTGCCAGCTCGATCTCGGGCCGATCATCCCGTTCGTCTTCAACGAGCCATCGATCCTCGCCGACCCGGAACTGGCGGCGCTGCTCGACACCGGAGACGAGGCGATCGTCGACGTGCTCAACCGGGTGTCGACTCGGGGAACCGCCGGTCCACCCGACTGGCCAAGGTTGGTGTTCTGGGCCCTCTTGTCGGCCGGTTACGACGCGGTCAAGCGCAACAGTGCGCCGCGCGTTCAGATCGTCGACGCCATCATGGCCAGCCTCACCGAGGGCACCATCAGTTCCCCGTCGCTTCGCTCGTCCCGACACCCGAATCAACTCTGAGCCAAACGGCTTTCAACCCTTAGTACCAGGAGCCACATCATGTCCACCCGGGTCGACGTCATCCCGACGTCTGCCAGCACACCCCGCCGCGCATGGTTCGCGCTCGCGGTGCTGCTGCTGCCCGTTCTGCTGATCGCCGTCGACAACACCATCCTTGCCTTCGCGTTGCCGAGCATCGCCCAGGACTTCACGCCGTCGGCACCGATGCAGCTGTGGATCGTCGACGTGTACTCGTTGGTGCTTGCCACGCTGCTGGTGATGATGGGCAGCCTCGGCGACCGCATCGGCAGGCGCAGGATGCTGATGATCGGCGCCACCGGCTTCGCGGTGGTGTCCGCTGCGGCGGCCTTCGCCCCGAGCGCCGGTTACCTGGTGGCCGCCCGGGCGGTCTTGGGCATCTTCGGCGCCATGTTGATGCCGTCGACGATGTCGCTGATCCGCAACATCTTCACCAACGCGTCGTCGCGCAGGCTTGCCATCGCGATCTGGGCGTCCTGCTTCACCGCGGGCTCGGCGCTTGGCCCGATCATTGGTGGCGTGCTGCTAGAGCACTTCCACTGGGGCGCGGTGTTTCTCGTTGCCGTCCCCATCCTGCTGCCGCTCCTCGTGCTGGCGCCGCGGCTGGTGCCTGAGTCGCGCGACCCGAGCCCAGGTCCGCTCGACCCGTTCAGCGTGCTGCTGTCACTGACGGCGATGCTGCCGCTCGTCTGGGCCATCAAGACGGGAGCCCACGACGGACTGTCATGGGTCGTTGCCGCTGCGCTGATGGTCAGCGTCGGCTCTGGTGTGCTGTTCGTCCGACGCCAGAACCGCAGCGCCACACCGATGCTCGACATCAAGCTGTTCGGCTACGCCCCGTTCTGGACGTCGATTCTGGCGAACTTTCTCTCCATCGTCGGACTCATCGGGTTCATCTTCTTCATCTCACAGCACCTGCAGCTGGTGCTCGGGCTCAGCCCGTTGGCTGCCGGCCTGGTGACGCTGCCGGGTGCCGTCCTGTCGATGGTCGCGGGCATCGGCGTCGTGCGTCTGATGAAGTGGTTCACGCCGCACACACTGACAGTGGTCGGACTCCTGCTGGTATCGGCCGGCTTTGGGATGATCCTGCTGTTCCGCCACGACCTCACCATGGTCGCGGTGGTGGTGTCGTTCATCGTGCTCGAACTCGGCGTCGGCATCTCGCAGACCATCACCAACGACACCATCGTCGCGTCGGTGCCCGCCGCCAAGTCAGGGGCGGCATCCGCGGTGTCGGAGACGGCCTACGAGCTCGGTGCCGTCGTCGGGACCGCCACGCTCGGCACCATCTTCACCGCGTTCTACCGGGCCAACGTGGAAGTTCCCCAAGGCCTCTCGTCGGCCCAGGGCCTCACCGCCGGGGAAAGCATCGGTGGCGCAACGGCAGTGGCCAAGGACTTGTCGCCGACGGCAGCTCAGCGGCTCCTCGACTCTGCCCGAACGGCATTCGACTCGGGCATTGCACCGACCGCGGCCATCGCGGGGCTGTTGACCCTGATCGCGGCCGCGGTCGTCTTCATCGTGTTGAGGGACGTCAGCGGTACTGAAGGCCGACCAACATCAGCGCGGCCGCGGCGAACCCGGTCGCGGTCCGCACGTGGTTCCACGCCGTCCACGTCGACAGGTAGGCCTGCCACTCCCGCGCGGCGTCGGCGACCGACAGACCGGCGGGATCGACGCCGTCGAGATGATTGTTCAGCGGGACGTTGAACGCCATCGTGATCACCGCTGCGAGAACACCGAAGACCCCGCCGACCAACAAGTACCAGCTGCCCGGCTGGTGAAGCTGAACTGCGGCGGTGACACCCACCGCCGCGGCCAGCACGGTTGCACTGAAGTACGCCAGCAGGAACGCACGGCTCGAGTTCGCCTCGGCGTTGATGCCTCGCATCGCGGTGATTGCCTGAACGGGACCGGTGCGATCCAGTCCACGCATGACGAAGGTCGAGAACACGTACATCATTCCGGCCGCGGCGGCGCTGCTTATCGCGGCGATGATGGTCAGGACGACAACGGGGCTGATGTTCATGACTGGTAGTAAACCGCCGCCAACCGAGACGATCCATCGCTTTCCGTCTCGAGAGCATGTCTGATCGTCTAGCATTTCGCGCGTGGATGCGGTCGTCGGGTTGCTCGACGGGGTTCGGGCCCGTGGCGCCTTCGTGCTCCGGATGAAGATGGACCCGCCGTGGTCGATGAACATTCGCGACGAAGCGTTTGCCCTCATCTGCCAGACCCGCGGCAGCGCCGTGATCGTCGGGGAGTCCAGCGGCACCACCTGGTTGCACCCCGGGGACGTCGCGCTGGCCCGTGGCACCGAGCACTATTTGTTCGCCGACGATCCCGCCACGACGCCGATGATCGTGATCCATCCCGGCCAGCGATGCACCACGCTGTCTGGTGAGGATCTGCGCTTCGAGATGTCGTTGGGCGTGCGGACGTGGGGCAACAGTTCCTCCGGTACGACGACGTCGGTGATCTGCGCGTACGAGGGTCGCAGCGAGGTCAGTGAGCGGCTGCTGTCGGCGCTGCCCCCGGTCCTGGTGCTGCGCGCCGACGACTGGAACAGCCCACTGGTGGACATGCTGGCCGAAGAGGCAGGACTGGACGGGCCCGGCCAGGAGGCCTACCTGGACAGGCTGCTCGACGTACTACTCATTGCGGTGCTGCGCGCCTGGTTCGACCGCGGCGAGAACGCGCCGACGTGGTGGAACGCCGAGCGCGATCCGGTGGTGGGACGCGCGCTCAAGCTCATCTACAACAACCCGAGCCACCCCTGGACAGTGGCCAATCTGGCTGCCGCCGTTGGCAATTCCCGTGCGGTATTTGCCCGCCGGTTCACCGACCAGGTGGGTGAACCCCCGATCGCGTTCCTCACCAGCTGGCGCCTTGCGATGGCCGCCGACATGCTGCGGTCCAGTCGCACCACGATCGCCGCCATCGCGCGGCAGGTGGGTTACGGCACGCCGTTCGCTCTGTCGAGCGCGTTCAAGCGCGCCTACGGCGTGAGCCCGAACACCTACCGCGCGGACGTGGGGGCGAGCGAAGCGACGGGGAATGACGGGCGCGACGGCCTAGCACGATGACTTTTGCGTGACCGAGAGGTCTCAACCTCATGGCTGCACTCGAAGGCAAGACCGCACTGATCACGGGAGGCGCCCGAGGGCAGGGGCGGGCACACGCGACGACGCTGGCACGTGAAGGCGCCGACATCGTGGTGTGCGACGTCGCCGCTCCCGTCGAGGAAGTGGACTACCCGCTGGCCACGCCCGCCGACCTCGAGCAGACGGTTCAGGCCGTGCAGTCCCTCGGCAGGCGTTGTCTGGCGATTACCGCCGACGTCCGCGACCTGGCGGCGATGCAGGACGTGGTCAGTCAGGCGATCAACGCGTTCGGCGGGATCGACGTGGCGATCGGCAACGCCGGGATCGCAAGCAGCGCCCCGATCGCGACGATGTCCGCGCAGCGCTGGCAGACCATGCTCGACGTCAACCTCACCGGCGTCTTCAACACGTTTCGGGCCGTCCTGCCTCACATGATCGAGCGCGGTGCGGGACGCCTCGTCGCGACGTCGTCGATCGTCGCAGGCACGGGGGCCACCAACTCAGGCCACTACGCGGCGGCCAAGGCCGGTGTGGTCGCGCTGGTGAAGTCGGTGGCGTACGAGGTCGCCGAACACGGCATCACGGTCAACGCGGTGCTGCCCTCCGGGGTGAACACGCCGATGATCCACAACCCTGGGACGTACCGGATGATCCGGCCGGATCTGGAGAACCCGAGCCGTGCCGACGTCGAGGAGATGTTCCAACGGGGACGCCCACGGCCCGGATTGCTGGAACCCGAGGACGTGGCGAACGCCGTGCTCTACCTGGTCTCCGACCAGGGTCGCTGCCAGACCGGCGAATCCATCATCCTGTCCAACGGATTGCAATAGCGCGCAACGTTAGTCGGCGTCGCCGTACTCGTTGAACCAGTACGCCAGCTTGCCCCGCCTACTGACGGCGCGGAGTCTGCGTTCGGCGGCGGCCCGCGTCTTCGACGTGGTGACGATCAGCAGCTCGTCGCCGACCGCGATGCTGGTGTCGGGCAATGGGACGAACGTGTGGCCGTCGCGAATGATCAGCGTGATCACGCTCGGGTCGGGCAGCCGGAGTTCGACGACCGTCACGTTGTGCAGCCGGGAGGACGGGCGCACCTTCAGCGTCAGCAGCTCGGCTTCGAGCACGTCCAACGGCGCGGATTCGACTTGGATCTCGCGGGGCGAGTCACGCGGAATCAGGCCCAACCCGTGGGCGATCGGGCGAAGGCTCGGACCCTGCACCAGGGTGAACACCACCACCAGAATGAACACGATGTTCAGCAGCCGATAGCTGTCGGGCACCCCCGCTACGATCGGAAACGTCGCAAGGACGATGGGGACCGCGCCGCGCAGTCCGGCCCATGACAGAAACGTCTGCTCGCGCCATGGCACGCGAAACCCGGCCAGCGAGCCGATCACCGACAACGGACGGGCGACCAGTAGCAGCACCAGCCCGATGACGATCGCCGGCACCACATCGGCTGCCAGCTCGCTCGGGTCCACCAGCAGGCCGAGCAGGACGAACAGGCCGATCTGGGCCAGCCAACCGATCCCCTCGGCGAAGGACCTGGTGGCCGACCGGTGGGGCAGGCCGGAGTTCGCGAGCACCACCGCAGCCAGATATGCGGCGATGAAACCGCTGGCATGCGCGGTGCCCGCAGCGGCGAACGCCACCATTCCCAGCCCGAACGTCGCGATCGGATAGAGCCCGGAGGCGGGAAGGGCGACCCCACGCAGCGCAATCGCGCCGAGAAAACCGAATGCCAGCCCGATCGCGCAGCCGGCGACCAACTCGTACACGATGCCCGCCACGGCGCTCTCCGGTTCGAGCACGAACGGCAGCGCGCTGAACATGAGCACGAGGATGACTGCAGGAGCGTCGTTGAACCCGGACTCGGCTTCGAGAAGGCCGGCTACCCGGCGTGGCAAGGGCAGCACGCGCAGGACGGAGAAGACCGCAGCCGCGTCTGTGGAGGACACGATGGCTCCGAGAAGCAGCGCCAGCTGCCAGTCCATGTCGAGAAGGAGGTGCGCGCCTGCGGCGGTGATCGCCGTGCTGATGAGGACGCCGACGGTGGCGAGGACGCCTGCGGGTACCAGCACCCTGCGGACGTCGGCGAATCGGGTGGTCAATCCGCCCTCGACCAGGATCACCGCCAGCGCAACCGTGCCGATGTTGCGGGCCAGTTCGACGTCGTCGAACTCCAGGCCGAGCCCGTCCTCGCCGATGACGACACCGACCAGCAGGTACAGCAGCAGGCTGGGAAAACCCACCCGGGTCGCCACCCGGGTGCCGACAATGCTGGCCAGCAGCACGAAGCCGCCGACTAGCAATGCCAGATACAGCTGTTCCAAGCTCATTTCGTTCCTGCCCTCGGCGCGTGTGCTGCCAGTAAAACAGTGCGACGTCCGCCGGTGGGCCCTCGTGCCCGACCTCGATGAGTCAAGATGGCCCGGTGAAGGAACGGCAGCTGCGCGTTGCGATCGCCGGTGCGGGCAAGGTCGGCCGATCCGTCGCGCGGGAACTGCTGGACAACGGACACAAGATCCTGCTGATCGAACACCTGCGCGCGCACTACGAACCCGACTCGGTTCCCGACGCGGATTGGTTGATCGCCGACGCCTGCGAGCTGGCGTCATTGGAGGAAGCCGGGGTCCAGACGTGCGACGTCCTGATGGCGGCCACCGGTGACGACAAGGCCAATCTGGTGATCGGGCTGCTGGCCAAGTCCGAGTTCGGCGTGCCAAGGGTGGTCGCGAGAATCAACGACCTGAAGAACGAGTGGCTATTCACCCAGGGGTGGGGCATCGACGTGGCCGTCTCGGCGCCGGGCGCCATGGTCGCTGGGGTGGAGGGCGCCATCGATGTTGGCCACGTCGTGCGCCTGATGGGGCTCGGACAGGGACAGGCCGACGTAGCGAAACTGACTCTGCCCGAGGACAACCCGCTCGTTGGGCGCCGGGCCGACGAGTTGGGGCTGCCTGCGAACACGGTATTGGTGACCGTAGTTCGGGGCAGCAGGGTCATCGTGCCTCAGCCGTCGGACGTGCTGGAAGCCGGTGACGAGTTGCTGTTCGTCGCCGATCCCGCCGTGGCGAGTTCCATCCAGGCCGCCGTGCAT
>Ga0193716_1000161_pt1 | contig 39745 bp, 29 predicted proteins | sample U2c1metaG_FD_145901 | JGI IMG/M metagenome (GOLD analysis project Ga0193716, IMG submission 145901) | Soil microbial communities from a riparian zone of the East river system, Colorado, United States - U2c1 | ecosystem: Environmental > Terrestrial > Soil > Riparian zone | place: USA: East River...
GATCCCCCAACGCAATCTGCTACACCAACGCGAATAAACCCATCCAACAAACACCCCAACGGCAGAAACCACTGCCGCCGCACTGACATGATCACACCAACAGATCGATCCGCGCCACATCAGCGTCCGACAACACCTCAACCGCCTCCACGATGCGGCGGGCCGTGAACTCCTCAATGTCCCGGCACGGAACACCGCAAACGTCGCCGGGACCGGGTCGACAATGCGACGCTGGAACCGTTACTGCCCAAGGGCCGCCGCCCAAGCATCCGAAACGACAGCTCGTCAGCGGTACTCGGTCCAAGTGCGCAGTGGCGTGACCTGACGGAACGATTACGGTCCCGGCCCAACTCACAGCCGAAGCAGTCCGGCGGTGTTGATCGGGTGATCGCACGTGCCCTATCGGGCGCTTGTCGGGTTCTGTAGGTCATCATGGCCGATCGCGGCTGATGTTGTGGCATCCCGGCGGTTACCGTCGGAGTGCCCGGGAGGTGCGCGATGTCGAACGAACCGAACGTCGTTCTTGGAGACAGCGGAGAATATGTCACGCTGCTCCAGGAACGCCTGCAGCAGTTGGGATACTACGACGACTCGGTCAACGGGGAGTACGGGTCGACCACCGAGACCGCGGTCCAGCGGTTCCAGGAGGCCGCCGGCCTCGAGCAGGACGGTCAGGTCGAGGAGACCACCTGGGCGGCGCTCGAGCAGTACGAGACGTTCGACGGCGGGGCCTACGAGGACACCGGCGACGCCGGCACCGAGCGGCAGCTCTCCGAGGACGGCAACTGGTGGTGGGACGGCACCGACTGGCAGGCGGTGGAGGGCGCGGACACAGCCGCCGACACGGAAGCCGGTCAGGCCAACGTTCAGGTGGCGTTCCAACTGTCGCCGGATGGACAGTGGCAATGGGACGGTGGCCAGTGGCTGCCGGTCGACGGGAACGCCGGCCAGACCGGGCTGAAGACCGCGTCCACGGCCGAGGCGCTCACCGGGTTCGAGACCGGTCTCGCGGACCTGCTGCCGGAGCACATGGAGATCCTCGACGGCATCGCGGCCGACCTGAACGCGCATCCGCTCAACGGCGGGTACGTCACGCTCTCCGGCAGCGCGGACCGGCGCGGCGACCCGGAGAAGAACAAGGCGCTCGGCCAACAACGGGCCGACGTGGTGCGTGACTATCTGGTGCAGCGCATCGACGACGACGAGACCCGGCAGGAGATCAGGGCGTACTCGATCGGCGCGCCGGACGACGGTCCGCAGGGCGACCAGCCCGACCTGCGCCGGGTGGACATCGCGGTCTCCCGGCGGACGCTCGAACTGCCGAAACCACACCCGACCGACCCGCTGCCGCAGGGACCGCTGCCGTCGTCGGAGCTCGATCCCAAGTTCAACCTGCCGCCTCGGAAGCGGGAGCCGGACGACCCCGGCCACCCGAAGTGGCCGGACTGGTTCTGGACGCAGCTACCGCCGCGCCCGCAGCAGCCCTCATTCCTGCCCGTGCTGTCCGCGTGGCTCAACGAGGCGTTGGGCACACACGATCTCGCCAGGATCGGCGGCCGCATCGCCGGCGTCTTCCACTTCGACCCCGACGAGGTGACCCGCATCCTGGACAAGGCGTTCCAGGACGGCGGCGAGGACGCGGTCAAGTCGTTGCTGGAGAAGCTGTTCAGACAGCTCAACACCACCAGCCCCCAAGCACCCGGGCTGCCGGACCCGACCCCGTTCCCCGACCCGGACGGCAAGACGCCGAAGATCAAGTTCTGAAGATGCGCACAGCGGGCGCACAATGACCGGCACATCGTGGCGACCGTCACGCAGCTGCGCCGCGAAGGCCCGCATGTCGAGCTGGCCAGGACCGCGAACGGAATACAGTAGTTAATGCGCACGATGCCATTCGGCCATGCAATTTTAGTGCGATTTTAGCTTGACAAAGTTTGGTCGCGATACTGTGCGGGAGCTCAACAGGAAAGCGCCCCGACGACGACTCGTTGCTGGCCCGAGGAGCTCGACCATGAACCAGATCGTCTCCCTCGACGACGACGCCGCCCTGGACATCACGCGCGCCGGCGCGAAGGCCGCCGTGCTGGCGCGGATGCGACGCGCCGGTTTCCGGGTGCCCGACGGGGTGGTGGTGCTCGCCGACGTGCTGCGGACCCAACCGGACACCGCGGCCGAACTCCTTGCCGCACCAGTGGATCCGGACCTGCGGCAGGCGATCGTGACCGCGGGGGCCGAGCTTCCCGGCCCGCTGGCGGTGCGTTCCTCCGGCATCGACGAGGACGGCGCCGCGGCGTCGCATGCCGGCCAGTACGACACGATCCTCAACGTCCGAGGCGACGACGACCTGGTGGACGCGGTACGCGCCTGCTGGGCATCCGGACTGTCGGTCGCCGTCCGCGACTACCGGACCAGCGTGGGCCGCGAAGGCGACTCACCGCTGGCGGTGCTCGTGCAGAGCATGGTGCCGGCCGACGCGGCCGGGGTCGCCTTCACCGCGAACCCGGTCACCGGGGCCCGGGACGAGATCCTGGTCAGCGCGGTGTCCGGGCTCGGCGAGAAGCTGGTCTCCGGCGAGGTCACCCCGGACGAATGGGTGGTCCGCGGCGAGAACGTCGACAACACCGCCGATCACCACGGCGCGCTGACCGCCGAGCAGGTCAAACAGGTCGCCGGCCTCGCGGAACGGGTCGCCGCCGAGTTCGGCGGGCCGAGCGACCTCGAGTGGGCCTTCGCCGGCGACCGGCTGTTCCTGTTGCAGGTACGGCCGATCACCGCGCTCGCGGAGCCGGAGCCCGAGCCGGTGCCGATCCCGATCGACCCGCCGCCGGGGTTCTGGGTCAAGGAGTCCACCCACGCCCCGACACCGCTGCTACCGATGACCCGCGAACTGGTGCGGGACAACAACGACGCGCTGCGGGACGCCTTCGCCGAGTTCGGCGTGCCGCTGGCGGGCCTGCGGCTGGAGATCATCGGTGGTTGGCAGTACCGGGGCATGGTGCCACTGCGCGGGGTGGAGGCGATGCGGGCGCGGGTCGCGAGCTGCGTCACCGCCGCGCGCGCGGACCACGTCGGCGCCGTGCTCGCGCAGTGGTCCGACACGGAACGCGACGCGTTCCTCGAGCGCATCGAACGGCTGCGGACGGTCGATCTGTCCACAGTGGACATCGGGCGGCACCTCACCGAGACACGGGCTTTGCACCGCGACGCCAGCGTGGTGCATTTCCGTCTCGTCGGCGCGGTGTCGATCGCACTCGGTGAGCTGGCGCTGCTGCTCACCGACGAGCTGAAGTGGTCGGGCGACCAGATCTTCGAGCTGTTCGCCGGGCTGTCACCGGAAAGCACCAAGCCCGCCGACGAGCTGCGGCACCTCGCGGCGCTCGCGGCGAAGCGGCTGGACGGCGCGCGGGACCTCACCTCGTTGCGTGCCCTGCGCGACAACGATCCCGAGTTCGGCGCGGCCATGGCGACCTACCGGCTGGAGTACGGCTGCCGGGCACTGCACTACGAGCTGGCCACCCCGGCCCTCGGTGAGCTACCCGACCTGATCCTCTCCCTGGTGCGCGACCAGCTCGCCCCGACGGGAACGAGGTCGACCGACCCGGCCGCGGTTCGCGACGCCGCGGCCGCACGGGCCAAGGCGGCCATCGACGACCCGCGGCGGTTCGAGCACCTGCTGTCCCGCGCGCAGACGGCGTACCCGGTGCGGGAGGACAACGAGTACCCGACGGTGAGTGCGCCCTACGCGCTGCTGCGCTGGGCCGCGCTGGAGGCGGGCCGCCGGCTGGTCGAAGCCGGCCGGCTGGACACGTCGGACCACGTGTTCTTCTTCGAGGTCGAGGAGTTGCTCGCGGCGCTCACGGACGGTACGGACCTGCGCGAGCGGGTCGAGCGCCGTCGCGGGGAGCACCAGTGGGCGCTGCGGAACCCTGGCCCGCCCGCCTACGGCCAGCCACCGGGACCGCCGCCGCCGATGGACGGGCTGCCCGTCGAGGTGCGGACCGTCATGGGCGCGTTCCAGTGGTCGATGACGAACGTCTCCGGCGCGCCGGTGAGCGGCAACGAGTCGGGAAAGTCCACCGTGCGCGGACTTCCCGGCGCGGCGGGCACGTACACCGGAACCGTCCGGGTGGTCCGCGACGAGCAGGAGTTCGACCGGATCCAGGTCGGTGACGTGCTGGTCTGCCCGTCCACGTCGCCGGTCTGGTCGGTGGTGTTCCCCAGAATCGGGGCGCTGGTCACCGACACCGGCGGGGCGCTGTCACACGCCGCGATCATCGCCCGCGAGTACGGCATCCCGGCGACGCTGGCCACCGGGAACGGCACCGAGGCGCTGGTCGACGGCTCGACCGTGACCGTGGACGGCACGGCGGGCACCGTCGAGATCCACGCGGCGACGTGACGACGGCGCAGGGGTCGGCCCCACCGAAGACGAGCAACCCGTGGTGGGGCCTCGTGACGCTGGCGTCGGCGCAGCTAATGGCCACGCTGGACTCGACGATCATGGTGATCGCGCTGCCGTCCGCGCAAGAGGACGTCGGACTCGGCGACGCCAGCAGGCACTGGGTCCTCACCGCGTACGCGCTCACGCTCGGCGGGTTGCTGCTGCTCGGCGGCCGGATCGGGGACCTGATCGGACGGCGTCGCACGCTCCTGATCGGCGTGGTCGGCTTCGCCGCCGCGTCGGCACTCGGTGGCGCGGCGGCGAACGCGACGATGCTGATCGCCGCGCGGGCGCTCCAGGGCGCGTTCGCGGCCGTGCTATCCCCGTCCACCCTGTCGCTGGTCAGCATCATGTTCACCGAGCCGAAGGCACGTGCCCGCGCGTTCGCGATCTTCAGCGTGGCCCTGATCTCGGGCGGGGCCGTCGGCCTGATCCTCGGCGGCATCCTGACCAGCCAGCTTAGCTGGCGCTGGTGCCTGTACATCAACGTGCCGATCGCGATCGCGGTCGTCGTCGCGGCGCTGAAAGTCGTGCCGCGCACCCGGCCGGTTCCCGGTGGGCGGCTGGATCTGGTCGGCGCGGTCCTGATCGGGGCCGGCCGGACCGCGCTCGTCTACGCACTCGGCGACGCGGAGCGGCATGGCTGGGGCTCGCCGCTGATCCTCGGGCTGCTGGCGGCCGCGGTCGTGCTGCTCGCGATGTTCGCGTTCTGGCAGACCAGGACCCCGAACCCGCTGCTGCCGCTGCGCCTACTGGCCGACCGGGTACGGGTCGGAGCCAACCTCGCCGTCGTAGCCTCGCAGTTCGCCATGCTCGGCATGTTCCTGTTCATGACCTACCAGCTACAGTCGGTCATGCGGTACCCGGCGCTGGAGACCGGGTTGGCCTTCCTGCCCTACGTCGTGGTGAGCTTCCTTGTCTCCACCCAGCTCACCGCGCGCCTGCTGCCCCGCGTCGCGCCCCGGTCGCTGATCACCGGCGGCCTGCTGATGATCGCCGCCGCGCAGCTACTGCTGCTCGCCGGGCTGACCCCGGACAGCTCCTACCTCGGTCTGCTGCTGCCCGTGCTGCTGGTGTTCGGAGTGGGCAGCGGACTGCTGATGGCCCCGGTGATGAGCAGCGGCACCCGCGCGGACAACCCGTCCGACGCCGGCGCCGCCGCCGCCCTGATCCGCACCACACAGCAGGTCGGTGGCGCGCTCGGCGCGGCGTTGCTGAACACCGTCGCCGTCGGCTACCTGGCCGCCCACCCGCTGGAGGACGCGCGGTCCGCCGCCGCGCACGGCTACGTCGCGGCCAGCGCGCTGTCCGCTGCCGTGGTGGTCGCCGGCGCGGTCTGCGTCCTGCTGCTCCGCCCTCAGCCGAGCACGCGGTAACGCGCCAGGGCCGGCGACCACTGGCGAACTCCGGGGTCCTACCGCTCCCCCAGCTCTTCGTGGAGCCGACGCGACAGCTCGTTCCGCTGCACCTTCAACGTGGCGGTCCTGGGCAGCTCGGCCTGCGGGATCTGGATCGGCTCGGCAAGCTGGGGGAACTGGGCGACGGCGGAGCGCCAGCGCTCCCGGTCCAGCGGCTGGTCCGCATTGGTGCAGATGACCGGGATCGGCTCGGACTTCGGCCCAAGCACCAGGACGAGCTCGCTCAGCTCGGCCAGCTTGCTCAACACGACATCCTCGATCTCGAGGCTGCTGCGCACGCCGGTGATCATGTCCACCTCCCGGTCGAGCATGTGCAGGCAGCCGCGCTTGGTGCGGTAACCGACGTCCCCGGTCCGCCACCAGCCGTCGTGCATGTTGGCGTCGTACCGGTCCTGCTCGGCGAAGTAGGTCTGCGCGAGGGCCGCCCACCGGACCTCGATGTAACCGGGACTCGTCTCGGACGGCCGCTTTCCGTCCCGGCTCACCACGCGCACCTTCGCGCAGCCCGGCAGGGTGTAGCCGACGCAGCGCCCGTCCGCTCGATGGGCGGACCTGTGGAAGTACGGTCGCCCGACCGCGGGCCCGACCTCGCTCTGCCCGTAGATCTGGAAGAACAGCGGCGCTCGCCGCTGCGACGACTTGAGCAGCCTGCTGATCGTCCTGGGGTGGATCGCGTCGAACGTGCTGCTGAAGTACTTCACCGAAGCGAAGGGCTTTCGTGGGTCGTCGGTGAGCCCTTCCCACTTCATGAACGAGTTCGGCAGCGCCTCGATCAGTCCCGGCCGGTGCTCGAGGAAGAACTCGGCGACCTCGTCGGAACCGGAGTTGTTCACGAGCAGCACCGGCATTTCCTTGGACAGCGCGAGCGCCATTGCCGCGAACATCCGAGAATGCACGAAGGAGATGTGAATCGCGACGGTCTCCTGTTTCCTTATCAAGGCCAGGAGCCAACGCTGCGGACGCAGTCGAACACGCATTGTGCGCGGTGTGTGCACAACGAGTTTGGGCAGCCCGGTGGTGCCGGAGGTGTGCGTGATCATCGCGGGCTCGTCCAGCTCCCGAAACACCGGTTCGACCCGAGGGCTCCCCGCGAGATCGGCGAGCGACGCCGTCCCCGGCCGATTTCCGGAAACGATGATTACCCGTTTCGCGAGATCCGCAAGCGCCACGTCGGACAACGCGTCGAGCTTGTGCGTGTCGGTGAGCAGGTGTGGCGTGCCGAGCCGGCCGAGCAGAGCGCCGACGGTCGCGCCGTCCAGCGCGGGCGACAGCAGCACGGGAACCGCGCCGATGCGCTCCGCCGCGGTGGCGAGCACCCAGACGTCGAAGTTGGCGGTCTTGTGGATCGCGATGTGCTCGCCGGGCCGAACGCCCGCCGCCCATAACCGATCCGCCAGGTCGGCGACGTGCCCGGCGAGCTCGGTCACCGTCATGCGCCGTCCCGCATCCGGGAGGATGTCCAGGTCGTGATCGAAGACAAGCGGTGTCGAGCCGTTCTTGGCCGCGGCCGTCGCCGGCACGATGCCGAGATAAAGACCGCGCTTCCGCACCGAATTGCGGCTCAAGAACCCTTTCATCCAGATCAGCTCCCTCATAATATTCGATTAATTCCGGGCCGTCGCCTCGATGGCGCGCGCGTGTTCCACAATCTACCCCGGGATTCCTCGAGGTTGGGTCGCAAGTCCCGAGGCGGCTGGGACTTACGTCCCGGTGTCCATTTTGGCTGATCTTGAAAAATGTGGTCAGGCCGCTGTCGGAACGGTCTGTAGCTGGGCTTGAACAGTCCTCGACCTCCCATTGCTAGGTTCGGACGCATCTCAAATCCGGGGAATACACCCAATCATTTGTTCCGGGGTTTCGGAAATGTCACACAAGCCGAAGTCGGAGGAACCGACAGATGACTAACGCAGTCGTTGGGACCGCACCTCGCACGCTGCCGAGCGCCATCCGACCGACCGAGGCGCGGCCGCCCGCGTCGACGGTCGCACGCCAGGTCCTAGTGGAGTTCCGTGCGTTGGGTCCCGTGGAGGCGGTGGCCGCGGGCCGGTTGGTGGATCTTGGCGCGCCAAAGCAGCGTGCGTTGCTCGCGTTGCTGGTGAGTCGGGTTGGGCAGCCGGTCTCGGTGGATGTGTTGCTGGAAGCCCTGTGGGCAGGGCATCCGCCGCCATCGGCGATGACGTCACTGCAGGCGTACGTCGCCAACCTGCGGCGGGCGTTGGAACCGGACCGGGCGCCACGGACACCCGCGACGGTGTTGCGCACCTGTCCCGGGGGCTACCTGCTGGACAGCCGGGTCGTGGACATCGACGCCCACCAGTTCGGCGAGTATGCCAAGGCGGGGTGGCAGGCAGGCGATCGGGGTGAGCCGCGGCAGGCGTTGCACGAGTTCGAGGCGGGGCTGGCGTTGTGGCGCGGGCAGGCCTACGCGGAGGTCGCCGACGCCACCTGTGTGGTGCCCGAGGTGGCGCGATTAGACGAACTTCGATTATCGGTGGTCGAAGCACGCTGTGCGGCACTGCTGGCCGTGGGGGCCCACGGGGTGGCGGTGGCCGAGCTGGAGGCCTTCATACAGGCCAACCCGTTGCGCGAGTACGGCTATGAGCTGTTGAGCCTGGCGCTGTACCGGGCCGGACGGCAGGCCGACGCGCTTGGCGTGCTGCGGACCATCCAGAAGAGACTGGCGGCGGAGCTGGGCATCGACCCGAAGCCCGCGCTGCAACACCTCGAACGCGAGATCCTGAACCAGGCGCCCGCTCTGGACTGGCACCGGACCCCGGCCGTCCCGACCTTCGCGGTGCCCACCAGGCCGACGGCGCCACCGCGGCCCTGCACGACCGAGCCGCCGACCGCACCGGCCGAGGACGGGGAGGTCTTCGTCGGTCGCGAGTTCGCGCTGCGGCAGCTCTCCGAGGCGTTGGCGTCCGCGGCGGCCGGCCGGGGGCGAGTGGTGACGGTGTCCGGGGAGCCGGGGATCGGCAAGACCAGCCTGCTGCGCCGTTTCGCGAAGCTGGCGGGTGTTCCGGTGCTCTGGGGCACCTGCCCCGAGCACGTCTCCGCGCCACCGTTGTGGTTGTGGGAGCAGGTGTTGCGTGCCGCGGGCTGTTCTTTTCCACAGTGTCCGGTGCCGGGACAGGTGGCCGAGCTGCTGGTCGGGGACGCCAACCAACTCGTCGACCGTGCGGGCGCCGCGCTGCGGCAGTTCGAGGCGATCGTCCATTACCTCACCGACGCGTCCCCAACGGCGCCGCTGGTGGTGCTGCTCGATCACCTGCACCGGGCGGACCCGGCCTCACTGCGGCTGCTGGCCCACCTTGCCGAGTCGGTGCCGGCGAGTCGACTGCTGCTCGCCGTGTCCCACCGGTCTGGCGAGGAGGAGAGCCTGGCCGAGACGTTGGCCGCGCTGGCGCGCGCGGGGATGACGCGGATAGAGCTCAATGGACTGAACGCCAAGGACACCCGGACTCTTGCCGGCGCGCTCCTCCACAAGGACGTCAGCAGCAGCACCGCGGAGGGACTGTGGGCCCGCACCGAGGGCAACACGTTCTTCCTGCGTGAGCTGATCAAGCAGATGGCCAATGAACAACGCGTCGAGGAACCCCGCACGGCGCCGGTGCCGGTGCCCGTGCGCGACGTGGTGCTGCGACGCGTCGCCCGGCTGCCAAGAACCGCGGCCGAGGTGATGACGGTGGCCGCCATCGCCGGCCGGCACTTCGACCTCGAGGTCGTCGCCGAGGCCGCGTCGGTCGAGATCGACGCCGCGCTGGAGGTTCTCGACACCGCGGTCGCGGCGGGCCTCGCCGCGGAGGACCAACAGCGACTCGGCTGGTTTCGCTTCACCCACGCCCTGACCGCCGAGGCGCTGTACGAGACCACCGGCCGGTTGCGCCGGGCCCGTCTGCATCGACGAATCGGTGCGGCGGCGGCCCGAGTGTGGGCCGGGAACACGGCGATGGCCGCCGAGATCGCCCGGCACTGGTTGCTGGCCGCGGAACTCGACCCCACCGCCGCCGTCCACGCCGCGACCCACGCCGCCACCGCGGCCCGTGTCGCCGCCGCGCCGGAAGAGGCCGTCACACTGTGGCGACAAGCCCTGACGGCCGCCGAGCTCGGCGAGTTCGACCGGCATCCGCTGCTGATCGGACTGGCCACCTCCTTGTGCCGGGCCGGGAACCCACGCGACGGACTGCCGGTGTTCACCCAGGCCTTGGAAGAAACCCTTGCGGCACCGGATTCCTCCCGCCTGGTCGCCACCGCGGTCGCGGCCGTCGACGAGCTGGGCCAGCACGCCGTCGACATCCTGGAGCGTGTGTCGACGCAGGTGACCGATCCCCTGCGGCGCGCGGAGATCCTGTCGTGCCTCACCGCCGCCGGTCAGCTCAGCAGACCGGCGGTGGCCACCGCGAGCACGCCGCCCAGCCAGGGTGAGTAGCGGTCCGAGTTGTCGACCACGTCCACGCGCAGCCGGTCCGGCGCCAGCCAGCGGACCTCGGCCACCTCGGCCGGGTCAAGGTGCAGGTCCAGGTCCGCCGGCACCCGTCCAACCAGGACGTGGTCGTACTCGTGCTCGACCCGGCCGGTCCTCGGATCCGCCGCGCGGTAGGAGTAGACGCCGGCCTCGTGCAGCGACACCCCGCGCACCCCGATCTCCTCGACCAGCCGCTGGGCGGCGGCGTCGAACACGGTCTGCCCCGGGGCCGGGTGACCGCAGCAGGCGTTGGCCCAGCGCAGCGCGAACCGGGTCTTCACCTCGGCCCGCCGCTGGAGCAGGACGCGGTCCCGATCGTCCAGCAGCATCACCGAGAACGCCCGGTGCAGCCGGCCGGGCGCGGTGTGCGCCTCGGCGACCGTGCAGGAGCCGACGGCGGCCCCGTCCGTATCGACGAGTTCCACGAGCTGCGCTTCGCGAGCGAGCATGCGGGTCACTTCCTTAGACGAGTTCCGCGGCCGGGTTGGCCAACCGCATACGGTCCAGAATCCGTGGCCGGAACTGGTAGTAGGACTGGAGCTTGTAGTACTCCCCGTCCGGCGCCGACGAGACGGCGTAGACGAACTTGCGGTCGGCGCCGTCCTCGGCGTGCGGCGCGCCCCGCACGAACCGCTCGATCTTCGGTTCGAGCTGAACCGGAAGTGTCGTCGGGTCCTGCGTCATCACGGCGAAGGTGATCCGCTCGATCGTCGCGGAGTCCCAGCCGAAGGTGGCGTAGACGCCGAACGCCTTCTGGCTCAGCCGCAGCATCCCCTCGCTCGGCGCCGGCATGCCGATGTCGCGCAGCATCGACTCGATGGCGTCCGGTGTCAGGCATGCCGAGGGCGGCTCGCCGACGTACACGTTCACCGTGCGGTGGTGGTAGTCGACGCCGACCAGGTTCGCTCGGTCGTCAAGGCCGTGCCGGGCGAAGAAGCCGACGTTCTCGGCCAGCCCGCGCGGCATGGTCGGGACCTCGGCGAGCGTGGACAGGCTCTGCAGGTCATCCGGCGGGAAGAACGCCCAGATCTTCTTGAACCCGCCGACGACGCCGAAGTCGATGCCGTAGGAGTCGACGGGGCATCGCGCGGCGAGGTCCGCGAGCACGGCGCCGACGGGATGGTCCGTCGCGGCGGTGAAGCCGTTCGACACGGCGAGGGCGTACGGGTCGACGTCCGCCGTCGTCGTGAAGCGACAGTCGAGCTCGCCCTTGTGCCGTGCGCCGGTGGCCACCCGGAACGCGACAACGGCCTGCGCGATCGAGTCCCCGTACGCGGACAGGATGGGCCAGACGTTCGTACGCGCGCAGGGCACGTCCAGCAGCCGCGCGGAGTCCGCGATGGCTGAGTAAAGCGTTGCCAGATCAGTGTTCTCGGACATGCGTGCTCCTTACCTGGCGAAGATCAGGGTGGCCGGCGACGAGGTGGGCTGGAAGGTGACGTCGTCGAAGCCGGCCTTGGCGAGCCAGGCCTGGTAGTCGGCGCGTCGCCACGCACCGCCCTGCTTGCTCTTCAGCAGCATCTCGGCGCCGAAGATCAGCGGAAAGGCTGGGCCGCTCCGGTCGTCGTCGACGACGTAGTCACTGATTACCAAGGTGCCGCCGGGCTTGAGTGCGCCGCGGAGCTTGGCGAAGATCGCGATGTTGTCGTCCGGTCCCTCCTGGTGGGCGATGTGGGAGTAGACCGCGACGTCGTACGCGGCGGTGCCGAAGTCGGTGGTGTGGAAGTCGCCGTTGACACAGGTGAACCGTTCGGCCATGCCCGCCTCGGCCACGAGCCGACCGGCGATCGCGTTGATCGGTCGCCAGTCGAGCTGCGTCGAGCGGGCGACGGGGTTGAGCCCCAGCCAGGTCGCCGAGTAGATGCCGGAGCCGCCGCCGATGTCGAGGATCGAGATCTCGCCGGCGTCCGCGAGCCGCAGCGTCTCTGCGGCGATGGTCGCGACCGGGACGGCCTGCGCGGCGATGGCCGTGACAATCCCCTCCCAGTGCGGGTTGTCGGCCACCTCCACCACGGCGTTCGTCAGCGGCCGCCCGACGCGGACCACTTCCGGCAGGTCCGCCAACGCGCTCATGTGGCCCATCTTGAGCTTGGCGAAGTTGCTCAGACAGGTGGGTTTGCCTTCGACCAGGTAGGCGGTCGCGTCGGCGCTGTTGCGGTACCGGCCGCCGTGCACCTCGACCAGACCGAGGCTGACGAGTCCGTCGAGCAGGGTCTGCGCACCTCGCTCGGAGATCTCGGCGCGGCCGGCCAGTTGGTCGGCGGTGTCCGCGCCGGCGTCGAGGTGGGTGAACAGCGAGTGGCTCGCCGCCGCGCCGAGGATGCCGGTCGCCCAGTAGCCGGTGGCGAGCAGCATGATCCGCTCCGACGTCGGCTGGTTGGTGTTCATGCCGTTCCTCCCTGAACGTCCACAAGGGACTTTCCGGCGTTGGCGCGCAGCGCGGTACGCAGTGCGTCCGCCACCCGTTCGACCTGGTTCGCGCTGAGCTCGGCGTGCATCGGGATGGCGAGCTGGCGCTCGAAGAGGTCCGCCGAGACCGGGCACGTCTGCGTCGACTCGTACACCGGCTGCCGGTGGCACGCCCACGTGCCGTGTCCGCAGCCGATGCCCTGCGCGCGGAGGTCCGCGGCGACGCCGGCACGGTCCACGCCAGGGGCCAGCTTCACCAGGTAGGACTGCCAGGCGTGGGTGCGGTCCGGTGGCACGTGCGGCAGTGTGAGGAGCTCTTCACCGGCGAGCAGCTCGGCGTACCGCGCCGCGACCCCGCGCCTGCGCTCCAGTAGCTCGTCGACCCGGCCAAGCTGCACCCGCAGGATAGCGGCGGCGATGTCGGACAGCTTGTAGTTGTACCCGATCTCGGTGAACACGGAGACCGGCAGGCCGACGACCCGCGCCTGGTCGAAGATGCTCTCGATACCGAAGGACGCCCGCAGCCGCGCGCGCACCGCGAGCGCCGGGTCCTCGGTCAGCAACGCGCCGCCCTCGCCGCTGGTGATTCCCTTGCGGCCGTGGAAGGACAGGCAGGCCACCGGCGCCAACGCGCCGGCCGGGCGACCCTGGTACGTCGCGCCGATCGCACAGGCGGCGTCCTCGACGAGGAACAGCCCGTGGCGGTCTGTGATCGCCTTGAGGGCCGTGTAGTCGGCGGGCAGGCCGACCGTGTCGACGGCGATCACCCCCACCGTGCGCGGACCGATCAGGTCCGCCACCGCCTGCGGGTCCACGGTGCCGGTGTCGGCACGCACGTCGGCGAAGACCGGGACCGCACCGACGTAGCGCACCGCGTGGGCCGGCGCCGGGAACGTGTAGTCGGCGACGATCACCTCGTCGCCCGGCTCGACGCCCAGCGCCAGGAGGGCTAGGTGGAGTGCGGCGCCGCAGTTGCTCAGCGCGACCGCGCCGCCGACGCCGTACCGCGTCGCCAGGTCCGTCTCCAGCGCCTTGCCCATCGGGCCTTGACCGGAAGGCCAGCCGGAGGCGAACACCGCCGCGACGGCGGCAAGTTCCTGCTCGCCAAGACTGGCGCGTACCAACGGGATCGCGTTCATGGTGGTCACCTCTCGCTCGTCGAGAGCTGGGCCGGTCCGTACCGGAGCGGCGTGATCTGGTTGACGTCATAGCGGTCGCGCAACCGCTGCACGGCACCGGGATCCACCGTCCCGCCGGCCGAGAAGATCTCGCACAGCTCATCGAAGTACAGCTCGTGGTCGGGCGCCGGGTTGCTCGTGAACAACATGCGCGTCGGCTTGTCGGTGGGGTTCGCGAACCCGTGCGGACAGCCGGGCGGCACGAACATGCAGCTACCCGCGCCGGCCCGGATGGCCCGGTCACCGCGAATGGACTCCCAGTCCTGCCACCGTTCCTCGGTCCGGTCGACGGGCTCGAACGCGAGGATCTCGAGCTCTCCCTCCAGGACGTAGAAGAACTCCTCCGAGCGGGTGTGGGTGTGCGCGCCGACATCGAAGCCGGGTGGCACGATCACCTCGAAACAGGACGCGGAGGAGCCGTCGGCCCCCGTGACCTTGAACGTGACCTCCTGCGCCTTCGTGATCAGCTTCCGACCCTGTCCGGGTGGGACGATCAGGCCGTCCATGCGATTCCCCTTGTCGTCGTCGCCGCGAAGTCCCGCTCCAGGTAGGACGCCGAGGCGCCGTGCGGTATCCGGGCCTCGTTCCGCTGCGGGGCGCCGGTCCAGCTACCGACGGCCATCTCGGCGGTGATGCCGGGGCCGAAGCCCGCGATCACGCCGCTGGCGCCCGGCGCCGGCATGCCCTCGTCGAAGAGCCTGCGCAACGCGTCGAGCACGACCGCGCTGGCGATGTTGCCGTACTCGCCCAATGTCGCCCTGCTGTGGCGGAACGCGTGATAGTCGACGTCGAGGAACTTGCTCAGGTCGTCCAGAATTCGCGGACCGCCGGCGTGGATGATGTAGAAGTCGAGGTTGCCGATGTCCCAGCCGTGGCTCGTGGCGAGCTCGCGCAGCACCGGCGCGAGCGGCTCCATCGTCCCTGGCACGCGGCGATCCAGCTGGAAGTGGAAGCCGGTTGCCCGCACGGCGTAGGAGATCCAGTCCTCGGTGTGCGGAATGAGATAGGAGGCGTTGCGCTCCAACGAAATGCCGGTGCCACCGCTGCCCCGGACCACCGCGGCCGCGACCGCGTCGCCGAACAACCCGTCCGACAGCAGCGAACCAACACCGTCGTCAGCGGGCTGGTAGCACAGCGAGCAGAACTCGCAAGAAACAATCAGGACATTGCTGCCGGGATAGGCCGTGCAGAAGTCGTGTGCGCGGTTGATCGCCGCGCCACCGGCCGCGCAACCGAGCTGTGAGATGGGAATCTGTCGGGTGTCGGACCGAAAACCCATCGTGTTGATGAGCCACGCGGTCAGCGACGGCATCAGGAACCCGGTGCACGACACGTAGATGACCGCGTCGACGTCCCGTGCCGCGATGCCGGCATTCGCCAGCGCGGCCTCGACGACCTCGGGGCACCGCTTCTTGGCCTCGACCTCGTAGACGCGGTTGCGTTCCTCGAAACCCGGATGCCGGAGCGTCTCCTCGAGCGGCTGGACGACGTGGCGCGTCAGCACTCCGGTGTTCTGAATCAGTCGCATCGCGAGGGCAAGCTGCGGCTTTCCAGCATGTGCCCGCGCCGCGAACTCCAGCGTCTCTTCCATTGTGAGGACATATTCCGGCACGCTCACCGAAGGCTTGCATAAGGTTGGCATCTCTGGCGTCGACCTTCTGTAGAGTTACCTTTTGAATACGACACTGTCGCGGTCGCGCTCCCCGGGCGGCTATACGTCCACATACCGTCGCCCACCGCGCTTGCCGTCCACTTGGTATCCACTTGGCGTCCGTCCACGTGGCACCGCCAAGTCGCTGAACAGTCCCAGCCAAGTAGCGCTCTCGATGCTATGAGCATCGAGCAGCGGGACGAGGAAGTCGCCGAGGTCCGCGTTTCAGTCAGCCGAGTCCCGACCACCGAAGGAGGAGGGTTATTCACAACTCCGACCGGGAGGGTAGGCCGCCGTGCGTCCAGCGACGGCGCTGGTCATGTTCCGGCCCAGCGAGGGTAGGCCGGAGGCCTGCCCGAGTGGCCGGACACGCAACCCACCTGCCCGACCCAGCCACCGACCCATGACCAGCGCCCTCGCTGCACGGCGGCCTGCCCGAGCGGTCGGACACGCAACCACCTCCACAACCCAGCCACGCACCCCCGTTGTGAATCACCCTCTTTGAATAGGACAGGAGAACGATGACCGCCCTCGCCGATTTCGACACCATCCGGGCCGAGCTGATCGACCACCCGCTCTACACGCAGATCAACACCGAGGACCGGCTGCGGATCTTCATGAAGCACCACGTGTTCGCCGTGTGGGACTTCTTCACGCTGTTGAAGCGCCTGCAGATCGAGGTGACGACGGTGACGCTGCCGTGGCGGCCGAAGGGTCAGGCCGAGCACGGCCGGTTCATCATGGAGATCGTCCTCGCCGAGGAGACCGACGAGGACATCGGCGGCGGTTACGTCAGCCACTTCGAGCTGTACCGCCGCGCGATGGCCGAGCTCGGCGCCGACACCGGACCGATCGACGCCTTCCTCGCCGCGCTCGACAACGGCGTCGACCCGCTGACGGCGCTGGACGATCCGCGCATCCCGGACAGCGCGCGCCAGTTCGTCGGTCACACCATCGAGGTGGCGTTGGCGGGCGCGCCGCACGAGGTGGCGTCCTCGTTCTGTCACGGCAGGGAGAACCTGCTGCCGGACGTGTTCTCGGAGGTTCGCTCCAATGTGGACAGTGTGCTGGCGAACGCCCCGGTGTTCCGCCACTATCTCGACCGGCACATCGCGCTGGACCACGACGAGCATGGCCCGCTGGCACTGCGGCTGCTCGCGGCGCTGTGCGCGGGCGACCCGGAGCGGGAGGCGGACGCGGCACGGGTGAGCGTCGGCGCGATCCGGGCCCGCATCGGCCTGTGGGACGGCGTGCTGGCCGAGTTCCGTGCGCGCGAGGATTCGAGCGCCCGCTGATGACCACGTACGCCGCTCCGGTCATCACGATCGCCGACTCCGTCGACGACGCGATCGGCAGCTTCCTCGCCGCCCGACGCGCCGAGGCCGACGCGATCGACCACGGTCTCGCGGCGACGGTCGACGAGCTGACGAACTACGTTTCCCGTGGTGGCAAACGGGTGCGGCCCACGTTCGCGTGGCTCGGCTGGCTCGGCGCCGGCGGCGCCGAGTCCGATCCCGACGCGCCCGCGGTGCTGCGCACCTGCGCGGCACTCGAGCTGCTGCACGCGTCGGCGCTGATCCACGACGACATCATCGACGAGTCCCCCACGCGCCGCGGTATGCCGGCCGCGCACGTGGTGTTCGCCGACCGGCACCGGGCGCGGCGCTGGGCCGGCGGCCCGGACGCGTTCGGTCGGGGCACGGCGATCCTGGTCGGCGACCTGACGCAGGCGTGGGCCGACGACATGGTCCGCACGTCCGGGCTGTCGGCGGACGCGCAGGCCAGGGTCGGGCCGGTGTGGTCCGCGATGCGCACGGAAGTCCTGTATGGACAGTTGCTCGACCTGACCGCGCAGGCCGCCGGGGCCGAGGACGTCGACTCCGCGCTGCGGGTCGACCGGTACAAGACGGCGTCGTACACCGTCGAACGGCCGTTGCACCTCGGCGCCGCGATCGCCGACGCCGACGCCGAGCTCGTCGCGGCCTACCGCGCGTTCGGCACCGACGTCGGGATCGCGTTCCAGCTACGGGACGACCTGCTCGGCGTGTTCGGCGACCCGCTGGTCACGGGCAAGCCCTCCGGCGACGACCTCCGCGAGGGCAAGCGCACCGTGTTGTTGGCGACGGCGCTGGAACTGGCCGGTCCCGGGGCGGCGCGGTTGCTTCGGTCGGCGATCGGCGCCGACCTCTCCGCCGCCCAGCTCGACTCGGTGCGGGCCATCCTCACCGAGACCGGTGCCGTGGACCGCGTCGAGCGGGACATCACGCACCGCACCGACCGCGCCGTCGCCGTGCTGGCGGCGAGCAGCGCGACGACCACCGCCAGGGACCGGCTCGCCGCCATGGCGGTTGCCGCGACCCAGCGGACCTGGTGACCACACCGGCCACAGAACGACGACACGAGGAGTTGGGCACCGTGAGCCCGCAACCTGCCACACACCGGGCGCCGGCCCGGCTCGCCGCGGCGGACCCGAGCGCCGCGCCCAACCCGGTCGGCATCGGAAGCGCGCACGGCAAGGCGATCCTGCTCGGCGAGCACGCGGTGGTGTACGGCGCTCCGGCGCTCGCCATCCCGGTCCCGCAGCTAACAGCCACGGCGAGCGCCGCGCTGCTCGAGCACCCACCGTCCGATGTGGACGAGATCGCCTTCACGTTGACCGGGCCGGGCTCCGCGCCGGTGGTGACGCAGGCGACGAACGGTCTGCGGGAGCTGGTGGCGGAGTTCAAGAAACTGACCGGCGTCGACAGTGCCGCCGCCATCGACGTGCTCGTCGACTGCATGATCCCGCACGGCCGCGGTCTCGGCTCCAGCGCGGCGTGCGCGCGGGCCGTCGTGCTCGCGCTCGCCAACCTCTTCAACCGCAAGCTCGACGCGGCGACGGTGTTCGACCTCGTGCAGATCTCGGAGAAGGTGGCGCACGGCAGGGCGAGCGGCGTCGACGCGGCCGCAACGGGTCTGCCGTACTCCATCCTGTTCTCCGCCGGCACCGCCCGGCCGCTGCGCATCTGCTTCGACGGCCTGTTCGTCATCGCGGACAGCGGCACGGCTGGCCGGACGAGCGACGCGGTCGAGTCGCTGCGCCTGCGGTTCGGGCGCAACCCCGGCGCGCGGGAGGACTTCGTGCGCCGGGTGTCGGCGCTGGCCGAGGCCGCGGTCCGCGACCTCGGGGACAGCAGGGCGAGCGACTTCGGCGCGCGGCTGACCGCCAACCACGAGCTGCTCGCCGGTGTCGGCCTCAGCACGGACCTGATCGACACCCTGGTCGAGGCCGCGCTCGCCGCGGGCGGACTCGGCGCCAAGATCAGCGGCGGCGGGCTCGGCGGCTGCATGATCACGCTGGTCCGCGAGCCGCACCGCGCACAGGCGGTCGCGCGGCGGCTGCGTGCGGCCGGCGCGGTCCGCACCTGGGTCGTGCCGGTGGGGAAGTTCGCCGGCCATGCGCGTTGAGCAGGGACTGCGCGTCGCGACCGCCGTCGCCCATCCCAACATCGCCCTGGTCAAGTACTGGGGAAAGCGCGACGAGCGGCTCATCCTTCCCCGGTCCAGCAGCCTCTCCATGACCCTGGACGTCTTCCCGACGACCACCACCGTCCGCCTGGACCCCAACGCCGACACGGACGTGGTCGCGCTCAGCGGCGAGGCCCGCAGTCGCGTCGTCGCATTCCTCGACCTGGTGCGGGAACTGGCCGGGCGCACCGAGTTCGCGGTCGTGGACACCCGCAACACCGTCCCCACCGGCGCGGGCCTCGCGTCCTCGGCGAGCGGGTTCGCCGCACTGGCGATGGCGAGCGCCGCCGCATACGGGCTCGACCTCGACGCCACCGCGCTGTCGCGACTGGCCCGGCGCGGGTCCGGGTCGGCCGCGCGGTCGATCTTCGGCGGTTTCGCGGTGTGGCACGCCGGCGAGGGTGCCAACGCGGCCGGGGACCTCGCCTCGTACGCGGAGCCGGTGCCAGTGTCCGGACTCGACCCGGCGCTGGTGGTCGCGCTGGTCGACACCGGTCCCAAGGCGGTGTCCAGCCGGGCAGCCATGCGGCGCACGGTCGACACGTCGCCGCTGTACCGGGCATGGGCGGACTCGAGCGGGGCCGACCTGCTCGACATGTCGGTGGCGCTGCGCCGCGGCGACCTCGACGCGGTCGGGGAGATCGCCGAGCGGAACGCGCTCGGCATGCACGCGACGATGCTGGCGGCCCGACCCGCGGTGCGCTACCTGTCACCGGCCACGCTCGAGGTGCTCGACGGCGTGCTCGCGCTGCGGCGCGACGGCGTGCCGGCCTACGCGACCATGGACGCCGGGCCGAACGTCAAGGTGCTCTGCCACCGCGCCGACGCCGACCGGGTGGCCGAGATGGTTGGCGCCGCGGGCCGGTGCCCGACTGTCGTCGCCCGTCCGGGACCGGGCGCGCACCTGCGGGGTCGACCGTGACGCGCGCGAGCACCCGAACTCGGGTGGTCACCCGGCACGCGCCGGGCAAGCTGTTCATCGCCGGCGAGTACGCGGTGGTGGAGCCGGGTCAGCCGGCGATCCTGGTGGCGGTCGACAGAACGGTGAGCGTCACGGTGTCCGACGCCGACTCCGGGGTGGTGGTCGTCTCCGACCTGTGCCCACACGGCGCGCGGCTGCGGTGGCGGGACGGCGGGCTCGCCGGCTGCGACCCGGAAAGCGAGCGGCTGGCACGCGGCGGCCTGGCGCACGTCGTGTCGGCGATCGAGGTGCTGGCCGAGTTGGGGCTCGCGGTTCCGGCGTCGCACGTCTCGGTCACCAGCCGCCTGCACGAGGGCGGCACCAAGTTCGGGCTCGGCTCCAGCGGCGCGGTCACCGTGGCCACGGTCGCGGCCGTCGCGGCGCGCCTCGACCTGTCCCTGTCCCCCGATGCCCGGTTCCGCCTGGCCATGCTGGCGACGGCGCGGCTCGACCCCAACGCGTCCGGCGGGGACCTCGCCGCCAGCACGTGGGGCGGCTGGCTCGCGTACCGGGCGCCCGACCGGGCGGCCGTGCTGGACCTGGCGCGGCGTCGGGGTGTCGCCGCGACCATTCGCTTGCCGTGGCAGGGTTTCGCGGTGCGACGGCTGCCGCCACCCGACCGGCTCGTCCTCGAGGTCGGCTGGACCGGCACGCCCGCGAGCACCAACACGCAAGTGTCCAAATTGGACAGTTGGCGGGGCGGCCCGGCGCACCGGGAGTTCCTCGTCCACTCCGCCGAGTGTGTGCGCTCGGTCGAGCGCGCGCTCGAGAATGGCGACCATCTCGTTCTGCTGCAACAGATCCGGGCCGCACGGCAGTTGCTCGCCGGGCTCGACCGCGAGGCGGGCGTCGGCATCTTCACCGACCGGCTCACCGCACTGTGCGACGCCGCCGAGGCCGAGGACGGCGCGGCCAAGCCGTCCGGCGCCGGCGGCGGTGACTGCGGCATCGCGCTGCTCGACGCCGAGGCCGCACCGCGGCTCCGGGAACGGTGGGCCGCCGCCGGGGTGCGACCGCTACCTGTCTCGCCGACGAAGGGAATTGGGGAATGAGGGAGCACACGGTCGCCGGGGTCCCGATGCGGTGGGTCGGACCGCTGCGGATCTCCGGGAACACCACGACCACCGAGACAGAGGTGCCGCTCGCCACCTACGAGACACCGCTGTGGCCGTCGGTGGGTCGCGGCGCGAAGATGTCGATGCTTTCCGAGGCCGGCATCGTCGCCACCCTCGTGGACGAGCGGATGACCCGCTCGGTCCTCGTCGAGGCGCAGGACGCGCACACCGCGTACACGGCCGCACTGCAGATCGACGCGCGGTTCGCCGAGCTGCGGGAGCTGGTGCGTGGCTGCAGCAGGTTCGCCGAGCTGGTCGGCTTCCGGCACGAGATCGTGGCCAACCTGCTGTACCTCCGGTTCGAGTTCACCACCGGCGACGCGTCCGGGCACAACATGGCGACGCTGGCGGCCGATGTGTTGCTTGGCCACATCCTGCGGACCATCCCGGGGATCACGTACGGGTCGATCTCCGCCAACTACTGCACCGACAAGAAAGCCACGGCCATCAACGGCATCCTCGGCCGGGGCAAGAACGTGATCACCGAACTGCTGGTGCCCCGAGTCGTGGTCGAGGACCGGCTGCACACCACGGCGGCGAAGATCGCCGTGCTGAACGTGCGCAAGAACCTGCTCGGCACCCTGCTGGCCGGCGGGATCCGCTCGGCGAACGCGCACTACGCCAACATGTTGCTGGCCTTCTACCTGGCGACCGGCCAGGACGCGGCCAACATCGTCGAGGGGTCGCAGGGCGTGACCGTCGCGGAGGACCGGGACGGCGACCTCTACTTCTCCTGCACACTGCCGAACCTGATCGTCGGCACGGTCGGCAACGGCAAGGGGCTCGGCTTCGTCGAGACCAATCTGACCCGGCTCGGTTGCCGGGAAGAGCGCGAGCCGGGTGGAAACGCGCGCCGGCTCGCCGTGATCGCGGCGGCGACGGTGCTGTGCGGTGAGCTCTCGCTCCTCGCGGCGCAGACCAACCCTGGCGAGCTCATGCGCGCGCACGTGAACCTGGAACGTACCAACGAGTCGAAGAAGATCGGGGTTTAGCCATGGCTGCAGATCTCGCCGTCGGAATCCATGACCTGTCGTTCGCGACGACGGAGTTCGTCCTGCCACACACGACGTTGGCCGCCCACAACGGCACCGACATCGGCAAGTACCACCGGGGCATCGGCCTGCGGTCGATGAGCGTGCCCGCCGCGGACGAGGACATCGTGACGATGGGGGCCGCGGCCGCCGCGCCCATCGTCGCCCGGCACGGCAGCGAGGCGATCCGCACGGTCGTGCTCGCAACGGAGTCGTCCGTCGACCAGTCGAAGTCGGCGGGCATCTATGTCCACTCGCTGCTCGGGCTGCCCGCGGCCACTCGGGTCGTCGAGCTGAAGCAGGCCTGCTACGGCGCGACGGCGGCCCTGCAGTTCGCCACCGGCCTCGTCCATCGCGACCCGTCGCAGCGCGTGCTGGTGATCGCGAGCGACGTGTCGAAGTACGAGCTGGACAGTCCCGGCGAGCCGACCCAGGGCGCGGCGGCCGCGGCCATGCTCGTGAGCGCGGATCCCGCGCTGCTGCGCATCGAGGAGCCGTCCGGCCTGTTCACCGCGGACATCATGGACTTCTGGCGGCCGAACTACCTGCCGACCGCGCTCGTCGACGGGGAGGAGTCCATCGCGGCGTACCTGCAGGCGGTGGAGGGTGCCTGGAAGGACTACACCGAGCAGGGCGGCCGCGCGCTCGGCGAGTTCCGCGCCTTCTGTTACCACCAACCGTTCCCGAAGATGGCGTACAAGGCGCACCGCCACCTGCTGCGCAACGGCGGGCAGGACAGCGACGAGAGCCGCGTCGTCCACGACATCGGAGACACGACGGCCTACAACAACGTCGTCGGGAACAGCTACACCGCGGCGATGTACCTCGGACTGGCCTCGTTGCTCGAGAACGCGGACGACCTGACCGGTCAGCCGATCGGGATGTTCAGCTACGGGTCCGGCAGTGTCGCGGAGTTCTTCGCGGGGACGGTCGTGCCCGGCTACCGCGCGCACCTACGCACCGCGGCGCACCAGAAGGCGGTCGCCCGCCGCCGCCCGGTCGACTACGCCGGCTACCGCGACCTCCACGAGCTGTCCCTACCGGAGGACGGCAGCGACCACACGGTGGCGACGCAGACGAGCGGGCCGTACCGGCTGGCCGCGCTGTCCGGTCACAAACGCATCTACCAGCCGCGGTAGCGGCCGCCCACTCCGCGTGTCCAACACTCGTGACCCGCGTGTCCAACACTCAGGACCGGTGAGTTCGACACTCGGGCTGGCCGATCGGCAAGCGTGAGTGTTGAACTCACCTGTCGCGAACGTTGGACACGCGGGGGCGCCACGAGAGCCGGTCGACTCATGCTGGTCGAGGTCCACGTCCGCGATCGGCCGCCACCCGCGCGGTGGCCTGCGGCTACTCAGCTGAATCGACCGATGCTAGGAACTCGTACATCAACGACGAGGGATTGTCTTTCGGGAAGGGGGTGTCATTCTGTTCATGGCGTTGTGTCAACTTCACGGCTCGCCCCACCGCGGCACGACGAAGCGGCATATATGCAGAAGCGCCGATTCGCTTGCCTGCGCGCCCGTCGAGCTGACGACTCCGACGTTCAGCTTCATGGGTGGCCATGAAGGCGGTTTGATCCTCAAAGTGTAGAATCAGCCACAATTCGAAACATGGGTTGGATACGACGAGGCGAACTCCATGGTCCGCAGCAATTGCCATGGCGCGCTTAAGGTTGGGATGATTCTTTGGCCACTCGACATCGAATATGCACCAACACTCATCAACTTCGTCATCAGTCGAACGATCGGTCGCCAACTGCACCAAGGTGAGCGGCACTCCGCGTTCGGTAGCGACCTCGATATCAATTGCAGCGTTTTCACGAATGCTCGCCAGCCGCTTAAGGCCATTGATGTAGTCGGGCTCAGACGCCTCACCCTCGCAAAAAACGACAACAGTCTTTCGCTCAGGTCGGATTGCGGTTTTACGTCGAAGGTCTTTGGCCCTGGTCCTTCTCGCTCCCATCATTCAGCCGATCAGACCGAGGGCACGCAGCATCTCGGTTCGGTCGACATCTGGAAGGGCGCCGAATCGGCCGTGAAGGTACGCCTTCTCCAGATTCTGGGACTTCCGCACGCGCTCACCAGCAAACTCAGCCAAGGCACCAAGGCGAGTTGCGCCATCTTCAAGCTTCTCAGTCAGCCAGACTTGATCCCTGTTGAGATGGTTGAGCAAGCTAGTGTCATGCGAGGAGAAGATCAACTGTGCGCCCAGCGGGTTCGTCGCAGGGTCATGGAACAGTCTAATTAACTGTGTCGAGAGCATTGGATGGAGACTTGCGTCCAGTTCATCGAAAACAACAAGCGAACCATCCCTCAAGGCGGTAAGCACGGGGCCAATTAGGGCAAACCACGTACGAGTTCCATCGGACTCGGATGCGAATTCAAGCGGCATTCGCCCATCGGCGGTCCGGTGAATAAGTCGCACTCTGGTTCGTTCTCGGTTTGACGCGTCAGCGTCTAGCTGTTTGTCGATTACGACATCGTCAATACCGAGATCAGCCATTCGAAGCATCGCCAATGCCTCAGCACGATCAGCCTCAGCGCCCCCGACTACGTCCTCAAATCCAGGGAGAACTGCTTGAGTTCGGTCTGGTTGATCTTCAAACCATCGCCGCGTATTAGAACCAGCCAGAACCCGGCGACCCCATCTAGGCAACGTTTGATTCCCTAGCATTTGCGCACGAAGTAGGTCGCGCGCAAAATTCGAGACAAGCGGCTCGTCGAACCGCCTAGCGATTGATAGAGCCAGCGCCCGATCCGTCAACAATTCTCGAATTCCTGAAAGATGTCCGAGGCCGCGCTGCAATGTTAACTCGGACCCCTCGCGTTCAAATATACGTCGTCGCTTTTTCTCAGGATAATGAAACAATCCTTCATAATGAACTGCCTCCGCGTCAAGTTCGAGAACATACTCAAACCGCACTCCTGCGACAACAGTTTCAACACTAAATTCAGTAGGATGTTTCACATTGTCGAAGGCGAAGGGCTGCAGCGGAATTCCATCGTCCCAGAACCGCAAAGAATCGCGGACCGCTTCTCGGAACCACTCAAACGCGGCGAGGACGTTCGACTTTCCGGAGGCGTTGGGGCCATAGATAGCCGCCACTGGAACGAGACTCACACCCAGGTTGGGATGTGAATGAGCCTCCAAACGGTCCTCGTCCACGGCTACCATTGACAACTCGACGGGGTGACGTATCGATCGAAAGTTCGATACCTCGAACCTGATCAGCACCGATCGCTCCCCTCCTTACGCTCATACAGCGCTTATGCCTTCGTTTTCGTAAGCAATGTACGACAGGGCATCGCTGTTGACAGCCTAGATGCGATCAAAGACTCAACATCAACCCAGCCTAGCGACAGACCGCACGGTGCGTAGCGGTCCGACCCTGACGTGCCGAGGGAGAGGTCCGCGTCCGTACAGTCGATGACTCTGAGCATCTTCAGCGGCAGGATGGTTACAGTAAGTAACGGACCGGCAAGTCTGGCTGGTCACCGCACAGCCGTTCCCGTCATGACAGTGTGACGGCGACGGTCACGCGGCCCTCGTCGTCTCGCCGACGGATCGCCCTCGCGACTCGGCTCGGCCTCGAGCCGGGCATTCGGTTGACTCGTGCGTCCGCCACAGCGGGCGACTTCGTCATAGAGTACGAGTTGTGTTTGTCGCAGACCTTGCGTGAAACGGCGGCCACGCGGAGTGGGCCAGCCGCTTTTTGTAGGGGTCCCACAACGCAGCGGCTCCGGCACGCGCGATGCGGGACATAGGTGTACCGAGCGGTAACCGAGAAAGGTGTAGACAGGTGCAGGCGACGCTCCGAGACTCGGACGTCGCCTTCTGTGTGTGGGTATTTGGGAGGCTCAGCCGGTGTTCAGTCGTGTCGCCATCGTCAACCGCGGAGAGGCCGCGATGCGGCTCATCCACGCTGTCCGGGACCTTTCGGCGGAAACCGGAACGCGGGTCGAGACGGTCGCCCTCTACACCGACTCCGACCGCGACGCGACCTTCGTCCGAGAGGCGGACGTCGCCTACTCGCTCGGCCCCGCCTCGGCCCGCCCGTCCCTCGACCTCGCCGTCCTGGAGCGGGCGCTGGTCGAGACCGGCGCCGACGCGGCGTGGGTCGGCTGGGGGTTCGTCGCCGAGGACCCGGCGTTCGCCGAGCTGTGCGAGAAGATCGACGTCACCTTCGTCGGGCCGAGCGCGGACGCGATGCGCAAGCTCGGCGACAAGATCGGCGCGAAGCTGATCGCAGAGGAGGTCGGTGTCCCGGTCGCGCCGTGGAGCCGCGGCGAGGTCGCCACTCTTGAGGACGCACTGCGCGCCGGCGACGAGATCGGTTACCCGCTGATGCTCAAGGCGACCGCGGGCGGCGGTGGGCGCGGCATCCGGATGGTCGCCTCCGGCGCGGACCTGGCCGACGCGTACGAGCGCACCAGCCAGGAGGCGTTGCGCGCCTTCGGTTCCGGCGTAGTCTTCCTCGAACGCCTGGTCACCGGCGCCCGGCACGTCGAGGTCCAGGTCATCGCCGACGGGCAGGGCACCGCGTGGGCGCTCGGCGTCCGGGACTGCTCGGTGCAGCGGCGCAACCAGAAGATCATCGAGGAGTCCTCTTCCCCCGTCCTGTCGCCGGCGCAGACCGCCGAGCTGAAGGCGTCGGCGGAGCGGCTCGCCGTGGCCGTCGCCTACCGCGGCGCCTGCACGGTCGAGTTCCTCTACCACCCTGGCGAGAAGCTCTTCGCCTTCCTCGAGGTCAACACCCGGCTGCAGGTCGAGCACCCGATCACCGAGATCACCACCGGCACCGACCTGGTCCGGCTGCAGCTACACGTGGCGGAGGGCGGGAAGCTCGAAGGCGCCCAGCCGGAAGAGTCCGGCCACGCCATCGAGGCCCGGCTGAACGCGGAGGACCCGGACCGCGACTTCGCCCCGTCTCCCGGCCGCATCGCGCGGCTGGTGCTGCCCGCCGGGCCCGGCATCCGCGTGGACACCGGCGTCAGCGAGGGCGACACCATCCCGGCCGACTTCGACTCGATGATCGCGAAGATCATCGCCTACGGTCGCGACCGCGAGCAGGCGTTGGGCCGGCTGCGCCGCGCGATGGCCGAGACGATCGTGATCATCGAGGGCGGTGCGACCAACAAGAGCTTCGTGCTCGACCTGCTCGGCCAGCCAGAGGTGATCGACGCGAGCGCCGACACCGGCTGGATCGACCGTGTACGCGCGGAAGGCCGGCTGGTCAGCCACCGACACTCCGCGATCGCACTGGCCGCGGCCGCGATCGAGGCCTACCAGGACGAGGAGGAGATCAGCCGCCAACGACTGCTGTCCACCGCGCGCGGTGGTCGTCCCCAGGTGCAGCACGAGAGCGGCCGGCCGCTGGACCTCAAGCTCCGCGGCGTCGGCTACCGCGTGAGCGTCGCCCGCATCGGCCAGAAACGCTTCCGCGTCGGCGTCTCTGGCGGCGGTGCCGTGCATGCCGCGGACGCCGAGGTCGAGCGGTTCGACGCGCACAGCGGTCAGATCGTCGTCAACGGGCAGCGCTTCCGGCTGGTGTTGGCCACGCACGGCCCGATCCACCTGATCGAGGTCGACGGCGTCACCCACCGGATCAGCCGCGACGAGGGCGGCGTCGTCCGCTCCCCCGCGCCCGCGCTGGTCGTCGCGACGCCGTTGTCGGTCGGGGACGAGGTCGACTCCGGCGCGCCGATCCTGGTGCTGGAGAGCATGAAGATGGAGACGGTGCTGCGCGCGCCGTTCCGCGCCAGGGTGCGCGAATGCCCGGTGTCGGTGGGCAGCCAGGTCGAGACCGGCGCGCCGGTGATGCGCCTCGAGCCCCTCGCCGACGACGACGCCGGCGCGGAAGAGGAAGCCGCTGGCGAGACCGTCGAGATCGACCTCCCCGTCGAGCCGGTCAACGTGTCCGCGGCGGAACGGGTCGAGCGCGGCCTCCAGGACCTGCGCAGCATGCTGCTCGGCTTCGACGTCGACCCGCAGGACCGCGAGCGCATGCAGTCGGGTTACCTCGCGGCGCGCGCCGCGCTCGGCGGACGGCCGTTGGAGGGCGAGCTGGACCTGCTCACCGTGTTCGCCGACCTGTCGGAGCTGAGCCGCAACAAGCCGGGCGGCGAGCTCGAGGAGTCGGGCAGCCCGGTGCACAGCCCGCGCGAGTACTTCCACAGCTACCTGCAGAGCCTCGACGTCGAACGCGCGGGCGTCACCGAGAGCTTCCAGGCCAAGCTGACGCAGATGCTCAGGCACTACGGCGTCACCGACCTGGACCGCACGCCAGCACTCGAGGCCGCGGTCTTCCGGATCTTCCTCGCGCAGCAACGGATGTCGACCGACGTCGCGGTCGTGTCGGAGCTGCTGCGGCAGTGGTTCGCCGGGGCGCCGCCGTTGAAGTCGTTGAGCGAGCGGGCCGGGCTCGCACTTGAGCACCTCGTCGAGGCGACGCAGGTGCGGTTCCCCGCGGTGTCGGACCTGGCGCGCGGGCTTGTGTTCCGCTGGTTCGCCCAGCCGCTGCTGCGCCGCGCCCGCGCCAGGATCTACGCCGCGGTGCGCGACGAGCTGCGCTACCTGGACCACAACCCGGACGCGCCGGACCGCGCGGAGCGCGTCCAGGCCATGGTCGCCAGCGCGGAGCCGCTGGTCCGGCTGATCGGCCAGCGGATCAAGCGGACGGGCCGCGACCACGGGCCGCTGCTGGAGGTGTTGACCCGCCGCTACTACGGCAACCGAGGGCTTTCCGAGGTCACCACGCGGGAGGTGGCGGGCTGCGGGTTCGTCACCGCGGCACACACCCGCGCGGTCAGCATGACCCGCGTGGTCACCACCGCCGTCGACATCGCCGCGCTGCCCGACGCCATCGGCGCGGTCGCCACGATCGCCGAGGGCGTCGCGCGGCACGGGCTGGTCGCCGACCTCTACGTCACGTGGGAGGACCAGCCGGACGCCGACGAGATGGCGGTGCGCCTCGGCGAGCTGATCGCCGAGCACCCGCTGCCAGATGGCGTCCGCCGGATCACCACCACCATCGCCGGCACCAGCGGCGCGGTGATGCACCACCACTTCACCTTCCGGCCGGACGGCACGGGTTTCGTGGAGGACCGGCTGATCCGCGGCCTGCATCCGCAGATCGCGCGGCGCCTGCAGCTACAACGGTTGCGCGAGTTCGACCTCACCCGGCTGGTCGCGGCCGACGAGGAGATCTACCTGTTCCGGGCGGTCGCGAAGAGCAACCCGGCCGACGAGCGACTCATCGCCATGGGCCAGGTCCGCGACCTGACGCCGCTGCGCGAGACCGACGGCCGGCTGGTCGCGCTGCCCGCGGTGGAGGACACGATCACCGCGTGCCTCGACGCGATCCGCAGCATCCAGGCGCAGCGGCCGCAGAACAAGCGGTTCGACACCAACCGGATCATGTTGTACGTCTGGCCGTCGACCGAGCTGACCGCCGACGAGCTCAACACGCTGGTCCAGCGTGTCCTGCCAACCACGGCGGGCGCCGGGCTGGAGGAGGTCCAGTTCCTGGCCCGCCGGCGCACCGGCGAGGACGAGCTGACCGAGGTCGCCGTGCGGATCATCCTCGACCCCGGCAACGGCGCGCGCGTGGAGGTCGGCGACCCGTCGACGGAACCGGTGCGGCCACTGGACGTCTACCGACAGAAGGTGCTGCGCGCGGCCCGGCGCGGGAACATCTACCCCTACGAGCTGACCGGCCTGCTCGCCGGACCCGACGGCGGTTTCGCCGAACACGACCTCGACGAGCACGGCGTGCTCGTGCCGGTCGACCGGCCGAAGGGGAACAACACCGCGGCGATCGTGGCCGGCGTCGTGACGACGCCGACCGAACGGCACCCGGAAGGCGTCACGCGGGTCATGCTGCTCGGTGACCCGACGAAAGCCCTCGGCGCGCTGTCGGAGCCGGAGTGCTCGCGCGTGATCGCCGCCCTCGACCTCGCCGAGCGGATGCGGGTCCCGCTGGAGTGGTTCGCGCTCTCCTCCGGCGCGCGGGTCTCGATGTCCTCCGGCACGGAGAACATGGACTGGGTGGCGGCCGCGCTGAAGCGGATCGTCACGTTCACCCAGGACGGCGGCGAGATCAACGTCGTGGTCGCGGGCATCAACGTCGGCGCCCAGCCGTACTGGAACGCCGAGGCGACGATGCTCATGCACACCAAGGGCATCCTGGTGATGACACCGGACTCGGCGATGGTGCTCACCGGCAAGCAGGCGCTGGACTTCTCCGGTGGGGTGTCGGCGGAGGACAACTACGGCATCGGCGGCTACGACCGGGTCATGGGTCCGAACGGCCAGGCGCAGTACTGGGCACCCAGCCTGTCGGCCGCCCGCGACGTGCTGATGGCGCACTACGACCACACGTACGTCGTGCCAGGTGAGGCGGCGCCGCGGCGGGCGCACTCGACCGACCCGGTCGGCCGCGACGTCTCCGAGTTCCCGCACACGATCGCCGGCAGCGAGTTCACCACCGTCGGCCAGATCTTCTCCGCGACGCACAACCCGGACCGGAAGAAGCCGTTCGACATCCGCACGGTCATGCGCGCGCTGTCCGACCAGGACCACCCGGTGCTGGAGCGCTGGGCGGGCATGGCCGACGCCGACACCTCGGCGGTGCAGGACGTGCACATCGGCGGCTGGCCGGTCTGCCTGGTCGGCATCGAGTCGCGTTCGGTGCCACGGCGTGGTTTCCCGCCAACCGACGGGCCGGACACCTACACCGCGGGCACGCTGTTCCCGAGGTCGTCGAAGAAGACCGCACGGGCGATCAACTCGGCGTCGGGCAACCGGCCGCTGGTGGTGTTGGCGAACCTGTCCGGGTTCGACGGCTCGCCGGAGTCGATGCGCAAGCTCCAGCTCGAGTACGGCGCGGAGATCGGCAGGGCGATCGTCAACTTCGACGGCCCGATCGTGTTCTGTGTGATCTCCCGGTACCACGGCGGCGCGTTCGTGGTGTTCTCCAAGGCGCTCAACCCGAACATGACGGTGCTGGCGCTGGAGGGCTCGTTCGCGTCGGTGCTCGGCGGTGCGCCTGCCGCGGCCGTGGTGTTCTCCGCCGACGTGAACAACCGCACCGCGAACGACCAGCGGGTGACCGAGCTGCAGGGGCGGGTCCTGGCGGCCAACGGTGCGGAGCGGGCGGCGCTGAACGCGCAGCTCGCCGAGGCGCAGTCCGCCGTCCGGGCCGAGAAGGTGAGCGAGGTCGCGGCGGAGTTCGACCGGGTGCACAGCATCGAGCGGGCGGTCGAGGTCGGTTCCGTGGACGCGATCATCAGCGCCGCCGAGCTGCGGCCACGGATCATCGAGGCCGTCGAGCACGGCATGAAAGGCTGACGCCTCGCGCACGGAACGGACACGTGGGGTGAGGTTGCGATGGCTGTGGAGCTCGCCGAACTGATCGGTCAGCTACGTGCTGAGCTGACCGAGGCGATGCGAAAGGGAGACGGCGCCGAGCTGAGGTTCGAGCTGGGGCCGGTCGAGCTGGAGCTGACGGTGGCCGTGAGCAAGGAGGTCAAGCCGGGCGCGAAGGTGCGTTTTCTGGTGGTCGAGGTCGGCGCCGACACGGCGATGGCGTCGAGCAGCACGCAGCGGATCAAGCTGACGCTGGACCCTCGGCGCGCCGGGGAGTCGGGGCGCCCGTTCGTCTCGGGCGATGAGAAGCCAGGAGAACGGTGACGTCGCTGATCGGCGCGACATGCTCCGGCTTACGATCACGCCCATGTTGCTTCGCCAGGTTTTGCGGATGACCATGGTCCTCGCGGTGACCCTCACGCTCGGCCTCGCCGGGACTGTCCACAGTGGTGCGGGGACGGCGCGCGCCGACGAGAGCGGGTCGCGGTCGAGTCGGCAGTTGTTGTTCTTCAACCACGCGTACGGGGTCCTCGACCGGGAGACCGCCGACGCCATCGAGCACTCCACGTACCTGCGGGAGTTCGCCAACTTCCAGGTCCGCACCACGACCGGTGCCGGGCAGACCTGGACCGGCCGCTACCTGATGGGCCGCGAGACCTACCTAGAGCTGTTCGGGGAAGGCGACCTGCCCGGCCAGGACGCCGCGCTCGGCTCCGGTGGGATGGGCATCTCGACCGAGCGCTCCGGCGACCTGCCGACGGTGCTCCAGCGGCTGCGCGACCAGGGCATCGCGGAGCCGATCGAGTTCCAGCAGACGCGCGACTTCGGTGACGGGATCCCGATCCCGTGGTTCGACGCCGTGTTCACCACCGGTGCGTACGACGCCTTCGGCGCATGGGCGATGGAGTACGAGACGACGTACTTCGCCGACCCGCGCAGCAACACCGAGCCCGCGAGCTTCCCCGGTGACATCAGCCGGGAGCGCTACCTGAACGACGACTACCGCGACCACGAGCTGCGCGACGTGACCTGCGTCCGCCTCGCGGTCACCCAAACCGACCTCGACGCGACGGTGCCGTTGCTGCGGGCCGGCGGTTTCTCCGTCCAGACCGTGCCGGGCGGCGTCGTCGCGACGCGTGGCGGCACCACGCTGCGGTTCGACGCCGTGCCGCGCGCCGAGGCGGGTCTCAAGCAGGTCGAGCTGTCGCTGAACCGACCGGTCGCGCGCCGGCACGTCGAGCAGATCGGCCGGTCGACCCTCGTCGTCGGCCCTGGCGCCCGCGCGGTCTGGACCTTCAACAGCACTGCGTGACCCGACTGCCCAGCGGTGCGATGTTCTTGCCCAGCCCGAACAGGTTGTCCGGGTCGTAGGCGGTCTTGAGCTCGCGCAGCCGTGCGTGGTCGCGGGCGGTGTACGCGGTGTGCGTGCGCGACGGGTCGTGCAGGAAGTTGAGGAACGAGCCGCCGGTGGCGTGCGCCGCGATCGACGTGGCCGCCTCGGCCGGCCCGTCGACGACGATCGAGAACGGCACGTCGCGGTGCCCGACCGGGCCCGCGTCGGCGCCCTGGTGGGCCATGGCGCCGCCCCACTGCCGCACCTCGACGGCGTTCGCCTGCCCGTGCACCGCGTCGATCGCCGCGGTGAGCACCGCGTCCGGCAGGTCGGCCAACAGGTTGAACTGGTGTGGCGCCGTGCCGCCGATCGTGCCGCTCTCGGTGTAGGACATGGTGCGCCAGCCGTCCGCGACCGGGGTGCCGGCGGCCCGCCACAGCGGCGCCAACGCGCGTCGGGCGTCGTCGGCGGTCCCGGCGTACATCCCGCGGATCGCCAGCGAGTCCTTGGTGAGCACGAGGTTCGCGGTCAGCTCGTCCGGTCGCCCGGCCGCCGTGTCGCGGTAGCACGCGAGGACGTCGGCCGCGCGGTCGAGCGCGAACGTGGCCGTGCCGGCGTACACGGTGCTGACCGGGTGGAGCCGGAACTCCAGCCCGGTCACCACACCGAAGTTCGCGCCGCCGCCGCGCAGCGCCCAGAACAGGTCCGGGTCGCGGTCGGCGGACACCGTGCGCGCCACGCCGTCCGCGGTGACGACCGCCGCCCGCACCACGCTGTCCGCGGCGAACCCGTAGCGCCGCGACAGCCACCCAAGACCGCCGCCGAGCGTGTAGCCGACCACCCCGACCGTCGGCGAGGTGCCCGACAGGGGCGCCAACCCGAACGGCGCCGCCGCGGCGATGACGTCGCCCCACCGGGCGCCGGGCCCGACCCGCGCGACCCGCCGGTCGGGGTCGATCAGCACGCCGCCCATCCTGGCGGTCGTGACCACGACGACGCCGTCGTCGGCCGGCATCGGTCCGCCGTGGCCGGTGGCGTAGACCGCGAGCGGCAGGCGAAGGTCACGGGCGGTCGACACGGCGGCACGCACGTCGGCCGGTCCGGTGGCATCCACGATCATCACGGTCTCCAAGGGCGTCAGTTCGTCGCTGTCACCCTCTCGTCGAACGCCCCACGACAGAATCGACAGCGGCGATGAACGAGTTCGGCTCGTCACGACAAGTAACGGAAGGGCCGAGAACCAGACATTCGGCCCCTCGACTACCTAGGCTGAGGTCTGCACCATTCAGGCTCGGCCCTGGACCCGGTCGCGTCTCCAACCGAGGAGAACGACATGACCGTTCCGTTGGGCTCACTGCGCAAGACCGCGTTGGTCGCGGGGGTGCTCTACCTGGTCACCTTCGTTTCGATTCCGACCCTTGCTCTCTACAGTCCGGTCCACGAGGCGAACTTCATCGTCGGCTCCGGGCCGGTCACCGGAGTCCTCATCGGTACCGTCCTCGAGTTGATCGTTGGCCTCGCGTGCATCGGCACCGCCGTGGCGCTGTACCCGGTGGTGAAGAGGCAGAACGAAGGGGTCGCGCTGGGCTTCGTCGCCACCAGAACCCTGGAAGGCGCCACCATCTTCGCCGGCGTGGCGTGTCTGCTCACGCTCACGACCTTGCGGCAGGCCGGGGTCGGACCGGACGGGTTGGTCACCGGCCGTGCGCTGGTCGCCCTGTACGACTGGACTTCCTTCGGCGGACAAAGCCTGCTGCCGGCCGTGAACGCACTGTTGATCGGCTCCCTGCTGTACCGGTCGGGGCTGGTGCCGCGGATCCTTCCCCTGGTCGGCTTCGTCGGCGCGGCCCTGCTCGTCGTCTCCGACGGCGCCGTGCTGTTCGGCCTGTGGGACCGGGTGTCCGCGCCGGCCGGGATCGCCGCGTTGCCGATCGCGCTGTGGGAGCTCTCGCTGGGCATCTGGTTGGTGGCCAAGGGTTTCAAGCCCTCACCCATAACTGATGCCCCGAAAGGCGCGCTCGGGGCGTTGAACGCCCCCAACGCGCCTTTCAGGGCATGACCAACTTCGTCAGCTCGTCAGGAGCGTAAGACCGTACGCGGCCAGGATCGGGTTGACCTCCTGGTAGTACGTGGTGCCACCGGAAGAGCAGTTGCCGGACCCACCAGAGGTGACGCCCTGCGCCTGGTTCGCGCTCAACCACGAGCCACCGGAGTCACCGGGTTCCGCGCACACGTTGGTACGGGTCAGGTTGTACACGGTGCCCTGCGGGTAGTTGATCGTCCACCCACGGTCGAGCAGGGTGCCGCACCACATGCCGGTGGTGGAGCCGGACCGGCAGATGCCCGAACCGGCGGCGACCTGCGCCGAGCCGTAGACGTAGTACCAGCTGCCGTTGTAGCCCTCGACGTAACCCCAGAGCGTCACGGCTGGGTCGGTGCTGATGAACGAGTAGTCGTTGCCGGGGAACGTCGAGCCGGCGAACGAGCCGAGCACGACACCGTTGCCGTCACTCGCCGTGCTGCCCGGGGTGCCACAGTGACCGGCGCTGACGAAACCGCCGTACACCGCGAACCCGACCGAGCAGCGGGCGCTGAAGTTGATCCAGTACGGCCAGCCGCCGACGACGTCGGCGTACGTGGCAGGGGAGCTGTCTTCCTCGACCACCCGCACGGCGGGGTGCATCGCCGAAACGCTGGCGAGGAAGGACTTCGCCGCTGTGTCGACCTTCTTCTTGTTGACCGCGACGACGACGCTGTTGGTCTTGTCGTCCACGTGCCAGCCATTGATGGCGCTCGGCGCCGCCTTGCCGGCGAAGCGGTCGATGCCGGTCTTGACGGCGGTCAGCGCGGCGGTGCTGTGCGTGACGATACGGACGGTCACGCCCTTGGCGACGTGCGCGGCCTTGGCCCGGTCGGTGGTCTGGACGACGAGCGTGCCGGACTTCGCGTCGAACCAGCTGCCCGCGTAGCTGTCACCGAGCGCGGTGCGGGTGCGCTGTTCGGTGCCGCGAGCGGTTTCTTCCTGTGCCAGCCGGGTGTTGACCTGTGCCTCGGTCAGGCCGAGGTCGCGTTGCATCGCGGTCGACATAGCCTGGGAGACCTTGGGCGCGGACGTCGGCGACGGCACCGCGAGCTTGTCCGTCGCGGCGGCCGAGGTCATGGTGGCGGTGGTGAGCCCGACGGCAAGAATGGCTGCGCCGACTAATCGGGCGACACGGATGTGTCTCATGTTTTCCCTTTCCAGGGTGCAGGGGAATCCGGCCCTCGCCGGATGGAAATAATCCGGCTGAGCCATTAAAAGGTTAGATAGCAACAATGAGGGCGGTGTACCGCCGTACGTGTGGTCGTCGACGTCCTGCGGCTTCGTGGCGGCTGCGCCTTCAGTCCGTTGTGGACACTGGTGTTGACCTAACCCCCTGCTGCCGCGAGCATTCGTTCGCCGAGCATGCGGGCGGCCTTCTGGACCTCGGGACAACCCACGATCCGGAACGACGCCGGGATCGTCGCGAGCTGTTCCGCGTACCAGGTCGGGTTGCTGGTGCTGCCGACCAGGCGGGTGACGTCGTCGGCGAGCGGCTCGAGCCGGCCGAGGGTGCGCGGCACGCGGCGCGTCAGTGTGTCGAACGGCGCGTCGATGACGACGTCGACCTCGTACTCCCATCCGACGGCCAGGTGCTCCTCGAGCATGGCGACCGGGTCACGTTCGGCCGGCGGGCTGAAGGTGTCGTCGAGGACCTCGACCGTCTGGACCCGGTCGATCCGGTACGCCCGCACGGCGTCCTTGGCGACCGACCGGCACAGCAGGTACCACCGGCCGTGCCGCACGACGACCGCCCACGGCTCGACCTCGGTGTCCCACTCGGATCCGGCCTCGGAGCGATACCCGAGCCGCACCCGCCGGTGTTGGGAGCAGGCGTTGACGAGGGTGCTCGCGGTCTGCGGGTCGGGTCGGGCGGCGGCGCGGTCGGGGGCGGGCGCCGTCGCGCGGCGGACGGCCTCGGCCTGCGCGGCCACCGACTCCGGGAGCGCGCGGACGAGCTTGCCGAGCGCGCTGCCGACCGGGTCGGTGGGATCGCTCGCGTTGTGGTGGCCGTCGAGCGTGGCCATGACCAGGCCGAGGGCCTCGGTGGCACTGAACATCAGTGGTGGGAGCCGCAGGCCGCGACCGAGCCGGTAGCCGCCGTGGGGTCCTCGGACGGAGTCGATCAGGATGCCCGCTTCGCGCAGGATGCCGACGTAGCGGCGGGCGGCCCGCTCCGTGACGCCGAGCTTGTCGGCGAGCCGGTCCGCGGTGATGCCCGGACTGGTCTGGATCAGTTCGAGGGCCAGCAGCGCCCGTGCGGTGGGACTCGTGTCGGGTTTCATGGAGGATTATTCACAACCCAGCCACCGACCCATGACCAGCGCCCTCGCTGCACGACGGCCTGCCCGAGCGGTCGGACACGCAACCACCTCCACAACCCAGCCACGCACCCCCCCCGTTGTGAATCACCCTCTTTGAAGAGGACACGGGCATCCAGTAATCCGGAATCGGAACGTCCGGAATGGAGGTTACCGTGTCGAGCATGATCGAACACGTCGTGCTGGACATCACGATCCACGAACCGTCGATGACGGCGGGCGAGTACGAGATGCTGCGGTTCGCGCCCGAGCGGGCGCGGGCGCAGTTCGCGTGGAAGTGCGGCGAGCTGGACGCGGCCGGTCTGCACAAGCCGCACCCGCCGTCGAAGATGACCATCGCCGGGCTCGTCGACGGACTGGTGGGCACCGACCCGCCGCGGCAACAACAATGACGATCATGACGCCGCCGATCCGGGCCGAGCAGCTAACCGTCGTGCCCGCCAACGAGGCGTCCTGGGACGACCTCACCGCGATCTTCGGCAAAGCCGACTACTCGGCCAGGTGCCGGTGTCAGCGTCTCAAGGTCGCCGGCTGGATCTGGCGGGACTCCACGCAGGAGGAGCGGTCCGCGATGCTCCGGGAGCAGACCGCCTGCGACGAGCCGAACGCCAGGTCGACCAGCGGGCTGGTCGGCTACGTCGACGGCGAGCCCGCCGGCTGGGCGGCGGTCGAGCCACGCACGGCCTACCCCAAGCTGCGCGGCACCCGCATCCCGTGGACGGGCCGTGCGGAGGACAAGGACGACGCCGGCGTCTGGGCAGTCACCTGCCTCATCGTCCGCAAGGGGTACCGCGGTCGCGGCCTCACCTACCACCTCGCGGGCGCCACGATCGGCTTCGCGCGCGAACGCGGCGCAAGAGCGCTCGAGGCCTACCCGATGATCACCCAGCCGGGCAAGGAGATCACCTGGGGCGAGCTGAACGTCGGCGCGAGCCAGGTCTTCGCGGAAGCCGGGTTCACCGAGGTCAGCCACCCCACCCTCCGCAGAGTGGTGATGCGGGTCGACTTCTAGGGACAGCCATGACCTCACGCCTTCGCGGCACGCCATTCCGGCGCGAGGACCGACCAGATCTCGAGGTCGTGGCGGGTGCCGTGGTGGACGTAGCTCTCCCGCCGCACGCCGTCCCTGGTCATGCCGAGGCGGCGGGCCACCGCGATGCTCGGTTCGTTTCCCGCCGCGACCACCCACTCGATCCGGTGGATGCCCCGCTCCTCGACGGCCCAGTCGATGATCACCCGCACGGCCCTGGTCACCAGCCCCCGGCCCGCCGCCGACGGCTCCAGCCAGCAGCCCGCCTCCGCCGTGCCCTGCTCGACGTCCATCGTCCGGAACAGGACACCGCCGACCAGTTTGCCGTCGAGCCAGATGCCGTAGATCCGCCCGGTGTCCGTCGCGGCCTTGTCCGCGTAGCGCCGGAGGAAGACCCGGCTCGACGCCAGGTCCGTGACCAGGTCGGGCAGGTCGACGAACCGGCCGATGAACTCCCGCCCCCGGTCCATGTGGGCCAGGAACTCCTCGGCCAGCCACGGCTCGAGCGGACGCAGCTCCGCGCCGTCGCCCAGGGAGATCGCGAACATCGGCACCCCTTCCCGTCTGAGGTCAGTTTGCTTCCGCGGTCGCGATGTCGTGCGCGACCAGGCTCGCCGCGAGGGTCCTCGCGTGCTGCGGTTGGGTGGGGTCGTAGCCGGACATCGTGTGGATCCGGCCCAGTCGGTAGTTGAGCGTGTTGCGGTGGATGTTGAGCGCGCTGGCCGCCTCGCCCCGGTTGTAGCCCGCGGCGACGAACGCGCGCAACGCGTCGAGCAGGTGTGGCCGCTCGGTCACCGGGTCGAGGAGCCGCGCGAGGTAGTCGCGGGCCGGGCCCGGCTGCGCAAGCTGGTACTCGATGGCCAGGTCGGACAGCCAGAACACGCCGGCGCCACGGCTCAGCCGTTCCGCGAGGGCCAACACGTCGCCCGCCTCCTGGTGGGCACGCGGGATGTCGGCGTTGCCGGTGGCGATCGCGGCGGCGGCCAGGTTGCCGGTGTGGGCCGCGGCGTCGACCGCGGCGAGGACGGCGGGCACGTGCGTGCGCAGCCACTGCTCACCGGCCGCGCCGGGCGCCGGCGACGGGACGAGCAGCACGCCGCGGTCGCGCTCGAAGGTGCGCAGGATGTCGACGTCGTCGTCGAGCGCGGCCTGGATCGCTCTGATCAGCTTGGTGGCCTCGCGGTTGCTGCGGTTCGCCGACACGTCCGGCAGCCGGTACACGACGACCGCGTAGTCCGCCGCGAGCGTCGTGCCGACGCGTTCGGTCAACCGCTCAGTCGGTCGGCCGTCGAGCAGCGCGGTCGCCAGGCTCTGCTGGCCTTCCCGCTTCTCCCACGTGAGATCCCGCTGTTCCCGCAGGTAGGCCTCGGTGACGAGGGGCAGCACGGTGGCGAGGAAGTCGAGGATGTGGTCCACCACCCGCAGGATCTCGA
>Ga0193716_1000162_pt1 | contig 39453 bp, 36 predicted proteins | sample U2c1metaG_FD_145901 | JGI IMG/M metagenome (GOLD analysis project Ga0193716, IMG submission 145901) | Soil microbial communities from a riparian zone of the East river system, Colorado, United States - U2c1 | ecosystem: Environmental > Terrestrial > Soil > Riparian zone | place: USA: East River...
GCATGCTGCCAGGGGTGCTCTACGACGCAGGCCTGAAGACCATCACAGATCTCTTGTAAACCCTTGAGGGGCAACATATGACACGTCGCATCATTCAGTTCTCGACGGGCAACGTCGGGGTGCACGCACTGCGGACCATCATCGAACGGCCCGACCTCGAACTCGTCGGCCTGCACGCCGCAAGCCCCGACAAGATCGGCAGGGACGCGGCCGAACTGTGCGGGCTGGACCAGTCGACGGGGGTGGTCGCCACCAACGACATCGACGCGCTGATCGACCTGCACGCCGACTGCGTCGTGTACACCGCGCAGGCCGAGACCCGGCCTCAGGAGGCGATCGCCGAGATCACCGGATTCCTCTCCACGGGTACCAATGTCGTTGGCACATCCTTCGTTTGGATGGTCGCGCCGGATCAGGCCGACGACTGGTTGCGCAAACCGCTCGAAGCCGCGTGCAAGGCCGGCGACACGACTCTGTACATCAACGGCATCGACCCCGGGTTCTCCGGCGACACCTTGGTCTACACCGCGCTGAGCCTTGCGGCCCGTGCCACCGCAGTCACCGTCCAGGAGATCTTCGACTACGGCTCCTACGACGACGCCGAATTCACCGGCGTGAGTTTCGGTTTCGGTACCACGCCAGACCACACGCCGGTCATGTTCCAGCCCGGGGTGCTGGCGTCGATGTGGGGCGCACAGGTCCGAAGCCTCGCCGAAGACCTCGGAGTCGCACTCGACGAGCTTCGGGAACGGCACGAAACCTGGGTGACACCCATCCCAATCGACTGCACGATGATGAAGGTCCAACCGGGTCGGGTGGCCGCCGTACGCTTCGGCGTCGAAGGGATTCGCAACGGCGACGTCGTCATCACGATGGAGCATGTCAACCGGCTCACCACCGCCGCCGCCCCCGATTGGGTGTACCCGCCCGACGGGCACCCTGGCGTGCACCGCGTCATCGTCACCGGGAGCCCCGGCATCGAGATCAACACGCACGTCGGCGGCTCGGGAGTCGACCACAATGAGGGCGGCGTGGTTGCCACGGCGGCGCGCGCCGTCAACGCCATCGAAGCGACGTGCCTGGCCCCCAAGGGTGTGCTGGCGGCCCACGACCTGCGGCCCACAGACCACCTTCGGGGCGTGATGTGGTGATCTAGACGCCATGGCAGCCAACACCACGCCCCGGCGCCCTCCCGGCGGCAGCCAAGAACGCGCCGAGCGCACTCGGGCCGCCGTCATCGACGAGACCATCCGGTGCATCCTCGACGAGGGGTTCGCGGCACCCAGCGTCCGGCACATCACCGAGCGCGCCGGTGTGACCTGGGGAGTGGTGCAGTATCACTTCGGCGATCTGTCCGGGCTACTCATGGCCGTGGTGGACAAGGGGTTTGGTGAACTGATCGCGACCCTGGAAGGGCTACCGGCCACGATTGCGGCGCTCGCACCACGCGCACGCACCGAGGCCGTCGTCGACGCAGCCTGGTCGGCGTTCTCGAGCCCGACGTCGATGGCAGCGTTCGAGATCCTCGTTTCGACCCGCGATCTGCGCGACGCCGTCGCCGACACCCACCTCGTGGAGGTGGGAAACAGCTTGACCGCGTTGGGACGTCACCTCGGTGCGGGGCTGGACACCTCCCATGCCGCCGAGATCGGCAGCCTCATCTGGGCCACGCTCCGCGGTCTCGCAGTCGCCGAACTGATCTCCCCCATTCCCCTCGACAGCTCGAACGACCGGCGAGTGCTGGTGGAGGTGATCACCGCTTACATCACGTCGACAGGTGTATGAACCCACCTGCCGCAGTTAGGCTTTCGGGAGGGCCTCGGCCACCGCCGTCAACGCGGCCAAGTGGTCGTCGACCGTCTTCAGGCCGGCACCCATGGTGTTGATCGAGATGTGGGATGCGCCGACCTCGACCCACTTGTCCACCTTGGCGGCGACGTCATCGGCGCTGCCCTGCCACTTGACCCACGCCTCCATGCCGAGGCCCTTCGGATCCCGGCCCGCGTCCACGGCAGCTTGATCCACCACTGAGCGCGCTGCGTCGAGATCGGGCCCGGGCACCACCATCGGGAACCAGCCGTCGGCCATCCGGCCCGCTCGCTCAAGGCCGCGTGTCGAATTGGCGCCGATCCACACCGGAATCGGACGTTGTACGGGCAGCGGCGCGAGACCGGCACCGGTGACGGTGTGGAACTTGCCGTCGAACGTCACCGACTCCTCGGTCCACAGCCGGCGCATCAACTCGATTTGTTCCTCCGACCGCTTGCCGCGGTTGCCGAAGTCCTCACCGAGTGCTTCGTATTCGACTTTGTTCCAGCCGAGGCCGACGCCGAGTCGAAACCGACCCGATGACAAGAGATCAACCTCGGCGGCTTGCTTCGCGAGCAGGACGGTCTGGCGCTGCGGGACGATGATGACGCCGGTCACGAATTCGAGCGATCGCGTCACGCCGGCGAGGAAGCCGAACAACACCATGGGCTCGTGGAACGTCGTCTGCACGTCGTAGGGGCCGTCCCAGCCGACATGGACCTTCGGGTCGGCGCCGACGACGTGATCGAACGCCAGGATGTGTCGATACCCCAGAGCTTCGACTTGTTCGCCGTAGGCGCGCACCGCGCCGACATCGCCACCCAATTCCGTCTGAGGGAACACCACGCCAACCTGCATCCGCCGACCTCCAGTCGCGTAGGAAAGAACTGTAGCTGCAACCTCGGGCCATGATCAGGCATTCCGTTCACCACCAAAGGCTGGACGCCGAATCCCCGAAATGGTTGCATGACCGTACTAGTCTGTGAAGGTGTCAACCCCAACGCAACCGGCGGCGGTAGTCCACGCAGACGAGGTCGCCGCGCTTCAGGACGTGAGCCTCCGACTGACGAGGAAGTTGCGCAAGAGGTCCCAGACCGAGCTCACGATGTCCCAGATCTCGGCGCTGTCCACCATCCAACGACACGGCCCGCTACGGGTGGGTGACCTGGCCCGCCGCGAGCAGATCAGCAAGTCCTCGGTGACCCGACTGGTGGCGAGGTTGGAAGAGACGGACTATCTGGAGCGCAGGGTCGACCCGGAGGACGGACGTAGTTTCGTGGTGGTCATCACCGCCCACGGTCACGACCTACTGGCCGCGTCGCGCCAGCGTGCCAACGAGTTCCTGGCCCATCAGGTCGGGCGGCTCTCCGAGGACGATCGTCATGCCATTTTCGCCGCGCTGCCATCGCTCGAGCGGCTGGTCGCGCTCTCGTAATCCTGTTCCGCCGCCGAGCGTTTCGCCTGCAGGTAGAGAAAGCACGCCAATGCGGCCAGGGCGGTGCCGAGCCCGCCGACCATGCAGGCGACGCGCGGGCTCGCGTGCTCGCAGATCCATCCGATGATGGGGCCGCCGATCGGCGTGGTGCCCGCGGTGGCCAGGACGAGCAACGATATGACCCGCCCCCGCATCTGAGGGTCTGCATAGAGCTGGAGCAATGCGGTTGCGGTCGCCCGGAACGTCACGCTGAACGCACCAACGCCGAACAGCAGGACGTAGGCGACGCCGAGGGTGGGCGCCAGGCCGAGGAGGACCAGGAATGCCGCGAAGACGCATCCGTTGATGATCAACCGGCGCGAGCCAGGCTTGAGGAAGCCTGCGAGGGCGACCCCGCCCAGCACGGCCCCAAGACCCATGCTGGTGAAGGCGAATCCCACGATGCGCGCATCGCCGTGGAACACGTCACGGGTCAGCGTCGGCAGCAAGACGTTCCAGTTGTATGCGAGTAGTCCCGCCACCGTCATCAGCGCCAGCGCGGCGGCCAGTTTGGGGCGCCCTGCGACGTAGCGCAGCGTGCCGGTGAGGTTTCCCATGGCCTTGAAGGTGGCAACGGGGCCGACGGGTACGTGCGGCTTGATCAGCAGCAGAGCCACGACCACCGGCAGGTAGGAAAGCGCGTTGATGAAGAACGCCGCCGAGATGCCGACCGAGGAGATCAGAATCCCAGCGATCGCGGGACCGGCTACCTTGCCACTGTCCTGGATGATGCCGTTGAACATGACGGCGTTGGTCAGCGTGGCGGGAGTGGCGATGTCATTGACCACGGTGAGCCGGGCAGGCTTCTCCACCGCATCGAACAGACCCTGAATCAGCGCTGCCAGCAACACGATCCAGACCTGAACGAGGTGCAGCTGGACGAGCACTCCCAAGGCGAGCGCAGGCATCGTCGCGCCGATCGCCATCCACAGCAGAATCGTGCGCTTGTCGAAACGGTCGGCGAGCGCCCCGCCGACGGTGGTGAACAACAGGGTCGGGAGCTGCTGCATGGCAACCGTGACACCGAGCAGCACCGGCGAGTTCGTCAGCTCGAGCACCAGCCATCCCTGGGCGAGTTTCTGCATCCAGGTACCGCTGACCGATATCGCCTGACCAACCGCGAACCGGCGGTAGTCGCGTACGCCGAGAGCCGAGAACGTTGAGGTCAGGTAGCGCTTCACCGCGACCCCAGACTCAACGAACCCTGCCTCCTAGTACGCTTACACAACTAATGTACTACGCCTAGCGTACTAGTTGGTGGGGTCGGGCGGGTGGCCTCAGCGGACGGCCGGTGCAGCAAGAGGCGTCGCGTAGACACCCTTCCCCGTGACCAGCGGCAGGTCGAGCGTCGTCCTGATTCCGGCGGGCGCGGCGACCACGGCGGGAATGGCGTTTACGATCCGCCCCGCCGCGGCCACGATGGCGGCATGGTTGTGGTCACCCTTGCGGCTGGTCGGGCAGATGTGTACGGCGTAGGACGGCTCGCCGACGATCTCGACGCGATACGAACCGCCGGGCTGTGCGGGTTGATGCCAGTCCGGGCGCAGGTCTTCCTGCAGGCGGGTGACGTGCTCGACGACGATTGCGGGGTGCGCCCCGACCATGCCGCGGATTTCGAAGCGCAACGCCGCCTGACTCCCCTTGGGGATGTGACCGGCGGCGACGTCGAACGCCTCGGGCGCGGCCTCGCGTTCGTAGGATTCGGCGATCTCGTCGAGCTCGATGCCGAGTCCGGCTGCCAACTGACGGATGGCCGAGCCCCATGCCATCCCCAGCATGCCCGGCTGTAGCTGCAGCGGAACCTCGTCGAGTGGTTTGCCGAAGCCCATCACGTCGAACATGACGGTGGCGCCGTCGTAGCTGGCGTAGTCGGCGATCTCCGTGCAGCGCACCTGCTCGATCCTCTGACAGGTGGAGGCAAAGGCGAACGGAATCAGGTCGTTGATGAACCCCGGATCCACACCCGTGATGAACAGGCTCGAGTTCGCCTGGCGTGCCGTGTCTTCCAACGGTGCTATGTACTCGTCCGGCAGGACGTGCCACGGGTACTGCAGCGGTACCGGCGCGGAACCGACCACGTTGATACCAGCCGACAGGATGCGTTTGACGTCCTTCATCGCCCGGCCCATCCGGTTGTCGGCCATCGCGCAGTACACGACGCATTCGGGGTCGGTCGCCAGCACGGCGTCCAAGTCCGTCGTGGCAGTGATCCCGGTGGAAACATCGAGCCCGGCAAGCTCGCCGGCATCCTTGCCAACCTTGGCCTCCGACGACACGCAGAGGCCGGTGAGCTCGAACTGCGGATTGTCGATGAGTCCCGCCAGTGCCAGCCGCCCGACGTTTCCGGTACCGATGTGAGCGACTCGGATTGCCATGGAGGGCTCCTCGTGAGTAATTTGGACAGTTGTCCACTCATGCTATCCGTCATGGTTGCGCGCAGTACTGGTATCTCTCTTTGGTTATGGTATTGGCCTATTCAACTTCAGTTGGCGCCCGCGAGCGGCGTTCCAGGAGCTTCTCAGCGCCCTTGTAGGACGTTACGGATTCGACTATTCTGGACACGTGTCCACTCAGATCACCGACATCGCCCGCCTGGACGCCCGACCGCGAGGCCGACAGCAGGGCGATACGGCGCGCAGAGTCATGGACGCAGCCATCGATCTGTTGCACGAGCAGCCGCGGGTTCGGCTGACGATGCGCGCCGTGGCCGCCCGTGCCTCGGTACCTGCGGCGACGGCGTACAACTACTTCTCATCGAAGAATGCGCTCATTGCCGAGGTGTATCTGGAGATGCTGCGCACCGTTCGGCCGTGCACCGATCCCACCCTGAGTCCCGCGGCGCGAGTGACCGTGGTACTGCGCCGGATAGCGTCGCTCGTCGCCGAGGGCTCCGACATGGCCGCCACGTGCGCAATCGTGACGCTGGCCAACGAGCACGATCTGGCGTGGACACGGACCGAGATCGAGGATCAACTCCATCGACTCGTCAGCTCGGCACTCGGCCCGAAGGCGCCGCCTGGCGTTGCGTACACGTTGATGTCGGCGTACGCGGGCGCACTGCTGCACTTGGGAATCGGTGCGAGGCCGAGAGCCCAGCTGACCGATCGTCTCGATAAGGCAATCGCCCTCATCGTCGACGAGAACTTCTAGCGCCTGCGGTACCGGACACGTGCCGGTCGAGCGAGTTGCACCACCATCTTGGAATGGTCGTTGCGGTAGTCCTCCGAAGGCTGAGCCATCTCGAAGGCGAACTCACGCAACAAGACCGAGAAGATCGCCTTGATCTGCATGGTGGCGAAGGCGGCGCCAACGCAGCGATGCCTACCGGCTCCGAACGGTATCCAGGTCCAGCGGTTGATCAGGTCTTCCTGACGGGGCTTGTCGTAGCGGTCGGGCAGGAAGTCGTCCGGCTCGGGGAAGTCCGCTGCGATCCGGTTGGAGATCGCCGGCGAGGCGGCAACCATGTCCCCTTCGCGGATTGGAAAGCCGCAGACCTCGAAGTCGCCCTTGGCGACCCGCATCAGGATGATCAGCGGCGGGTGCAGCCTCAGCGTCTCCTTGAGTACGTTCTCGAGTCGCGGGATCTGGCGCAGCGCATGGAAACTCACCGACTGTCCGTCGCCGTAGAGCTCTTCCAGTTCTTCGAGCACTCCGGCGTACACCTCGGGGTGGCGCAGCAGCTCGATCAGCGTCCACGACGAGGTGCCCGAGCTGGTGTGGTGCCCGGCGAACATCATCGAGATGAACATGCCGGTGATCTCGTCGGCGGAGAACCGCGGATCGCCCGCCTCGTCCTTGACCGTGATGAGCACGTCGAGCATGTCGCGGTCGCTCTTGTCCGCGGGCGGGCTGGCGATCCGCGATTCCATGATGCCCTCGACCAGCGCCACCAATCCCTTTCGCGCCTCGTCGCGGCGCCGGAAGCTCTCGATCGGAAGATACGGGTCCACATAACAAAGCGGATCCGTGCCGCGCTCGAGTTCGTGATAGAGGTGGGCGAACCGGGAGTCGAGCTGCTCGCGGAACTTCCTGCCGATCAGGCAGGCCGACGACGTGTAGATGGTCAGCTCGGCGAAGAAGTCCAGCAGGTCGATCTCGCCTTCGTCACCCCAGTTCGCGGTGATCCGGCGGACTTCGTTCTCGATGGTGGTGGCGTGGCCCTTCATCTGCTCACCACGCAGGGCGGCGTTGTGCAGCATCTCCTTCCGCCGCTCCGGGCTCGCGTCGAAGTTGACGCCCTTGCCGAAGATCGGCGTCATGAACGGGTACGCCTCGGCCTGATCCAGGTCCTCATCTGGCGAGCGGAAGAAGAACTCGTTGGCCTCCGTACCCGACAACAGGACGACCTGCTTGCTCGCCAGCTGGAACATGCCGACGTCACCGCATTCATCGCGCACCCGTTGCATCAATGCGATTGGGTCGGTGCGGAACTCCTCGAGGTGTCCGTGTTCCTGCTCACCACCCGATACCCGGGGGACAACGGCTACAGCCATGAGAGCAGCCCTTCTTCGTGGAGCCGGTGCATGCACCAACACGTGTTAAACAACAGTGTTGTTTAACCTACCGCTGCCGCATCCCCTGCGCAACAACGGGTCGTGACGTTACCGCCGCGACCGCGCAGGCTTGGCGGCACGGCCCGCAGGTGACGCCGTCTGCCCATCGACCCCGTCCACGATCCAGCCAATGGTTATCGGGAAGTTCGCGGCGATCTTGGCGGCCTCGGCGGCGTTCTCCGGCGACAGTTGCGGCTCACGCAGGGCCCGGACCTCGATGATGGTGTGGTTGATCGTGACCGTCACCAGTGCGCGACAGCACTCCACCGCGACTGCGCGTGGAATCCCTGCCCGCAGCATGCTTTCGAACAACTCGTCGACGTACGACGTGACCGCGTCCCGGTCGGCAATGGTCATGAGCTCGGTCAGGAAGGGATGCGCGCGCAGCGTGTCATGCAGGGCAAGGCACCACTGCAACGCCGTCGACTTCCAGTCGTCATGCTCGTGGAAATCCAACTGCAGCTGAGAAAAGTGCTGTGCCACCAAGGTTCGGATGAGCTTCTCGCGGGTGCCGACCTGCTGATAGAGCGTTCTGGTGGAGATGCCGAGATCCGCGGAGAGCGTTCGCGCGCTCAGCGCATCGACCCCCTTGGCGTCCAGCAACTCGAGCGCGCGCGCGTGGATCACCTCAACGGGGATCAGCGGCCTCGGCATCCCGGCATCCTACAAGCCGTTGCACTTGGACGGACAGGCTTGCTACGTTGTAGAACAACGTAGAACAACACTGTGGTTATATGAAGGGGTCGGCCAGTGCTTGGCAGTCGGTGCATGGATTGACGGTCGCCACGACCGCCGAGCAGGTGGCCGCGCAAGAGGCGGTGCGGGCCTTCGCGCGTACCTCCAACGTGATCGAGGACGCGCGCGACGAGGCCGGCACGGCGTGGCGTCGAGTGTGGTCACCGCTGGCCGATCTCGGTGTGTTCGGCGTCGCCGTCTCCGAGGAGGCCGGTGGCGCCGGCGGCACGTTGGCCGATCTTGCGGCCATGTTGGAACAGGTTGGCCACGAGCTCATCCCGGGCCCCGTGGTCACGACGGCAATCGGTGCGCTGCTGTGCAGTACCGCCGGGGTCCCGTCATCATTCGTCGACGCGATGGTCACGGGTGCACGGCCCGCCGCGATCTCGTCGCCCCAGTCCGATGCGGTCGTCAGGACCGGAGCCGATGGTCTGTACCTCACCGGGACCTATCCCAGCGTCCACGGCGCGTGTGCCGAGTCCCTACTGATCCTGTCGGCACACCACGATGCTGAGGCCACCTGGGTGCTGGTGGAATCCGACCAAAACGACGTCGAGGTGACGCCGCTACCCGGCGTCGACTTCGCGTCCCCTACGGGACGAGTTGTGTGTCGCGACGTTCCCGTCGTCGCCGAAATCCGTTGCACGCATGGCTCGGTCGATGACCTCCACGTGGCAGGCATGGTCGCCGTCTGCTCGGGTATTGCGCGCAAATGCCTGGACATTGCGACCTCGTATGCCAAGCTGCGCGAGCAGTTCGGCGAGAAGATCGGCCGCTTCCAGGCGATCAAGCACCTCTGCGGCGAAATGCTCTGTCGTGCCGAGCAGGCCGCAGCACTCGCGTGGGACGTCGCGTCGGTCGATGCCGATGATCGCCCACTGGCCACGGCGGCCGCCGCCGCCATCGCACTCGATGCCGCCGTCGACAACGCCAAGGACTGCATTCAGATTCTCGGCGCGACCGGGTTCACCTGGGAACACGATGCGCACCTCTACCTGCGGCGCGCGTTGACCCTGCGCCACCACGCCGGCGGCAGCGGCCGGTGGCGCCTGCGCACCGTTGAGCGGGCCCGCGCCGATGGCGGTCGGGAGTTGTACGTCGACCTGGGTGAGGCCGAGAGCGACCGGAATCGGGTGCGCGAGGACCTGGCTACCGTCGCCGGGCTCCCCCAGACCGACCGGCAACGCGCACTTGCCGATTCGGGATACCTCGCGCCACACTTGCCCGTTCCCTACGGACAGGCAGCATCGACCGCGCAACAAGTGTTGATCAGCCAGGAGATGCAGCGCGCCGGCATCGAGAGACCGAACCTCATCATCGGCTGGTGGGCCATCCCGACGATCGTCGAAGCGGGAACACCGCAACAACTGGAGCAGTTCATCGGGCCGACGTTGCGTGGCGACCTCACGTGGTGTCAGCTGTTCAGTGAGCCCGGTGCCGGTTCTGACTTGGCGTCGCTGAGCACGTTGGCGATTCGGGCGCCCGGCGGGTGGCGCCTCAACGGGCAGAAGGTGTGGCCCACGCACGCGACGGGCGCCGATTGGGCTATCTGCTTGGCCCGCACCGATCGTGATGTGCCCAAACACCGTGGTATCACCTACTTTCTCCTCGACATGTCGACCCCGGGGATCATGGTCCGCCCGTTGCGGGCCATCACCGGCGAACCGATGCTCAACGAAGTGTTCCTCGACGATGTCTTCATTCCCGACGACGCCGTTCTGGGCCAGGTCAACGACGGATGGCGGCTTGCGCGTAGCACCTTGGCCAACGAACGCGTCGAGATGAACACCGGAACCCTCGGCGCCCCCACCCTGAATCTCTTGGCGCTGAGCGAGAAATGCGACGATGCCGTCGTGCTCGACAAGGCCGGCGCACTAACCGCCCAGGCCGTCGCCAACAGTCTGCTGGCGCATCGCAGCCTGCTGGACCGGATGCGCGGCGCACAGCCTGGTGCCGAGGCGTCGCTCCAGAAGATTCTCGGCGTGCGGCAGCGTCAGCAAGTCGCCGAACTGACGTTGCAACTCAGAGGCTTTCACGGTGTGTCTGCGGGGCCCGAGGCGCACGAATTCTTCCTCACCAGGGCGTTGTCGATCGCCGGGGGTTCAGCTCAGGTGCTGATGTCGCTGGTGGCCGAGCGAATGCTCGGACTACCCCGCTAAGGCGGTCAAGAAGACCGCGGTTCCCCGGCAAGAAGGTCGACGAGTGCCGTCGCTGAGGCGTGCAGACCGGTCTCCAGGGAGTACGACCTGTCGATCGTCCAGTTCACGATGCCCACCACCAGTGCCCCCACGATGATGTCCGCCAGGATCTGGGGATCGTGTTTGGCGTTGACCTCGCCACTGGCGACACCCTCCTTGACGAGTTCGAAGAATCCGTCATGCATGCCGAATCCACGCTGGGTCCCCGAACCCATGGTCGTTACCAGCATCGCGCCGATCATGGATCGGTACGCGTCGCTGGCCCCGACGAGCACTGCCGCGATCTCGTCGAAGAATCCGATCAGCTGATCGGAAACCGCGTCGTGCGTCCGGTTGACGAGCACCTCGCGCAGGTTCAGGAGACGCTTCTCGGCGAGGGCATGGATCATGTCCTGCCGGGTGGCGAAGTGGTTGAAGAACGTCCGGTTGGCGACGTCGGCCCGCTCACAGATGTCATCGATCTTGGTGGCGTCGATGCCCTGTGACAGGAACAGCTCGAACGCGGACTCGAGAATGCGGTCGCGCACTTCACGTTTGCGCCGGTCGATGCGGTTCACACCGCTGATACTACGCAATGTGCAACGTTGCGTGTGGATGCAACGTTACATCGATCGGCACTCGCTATCCGGATGCCGTCGCACGGCGGCGCCGCGGTGCGGGCGTCGAGGCCTCAGCGTCTTCGTGTGGGGCTTGCAGGATCAACCGGATGACGCCGTCAAGGCGGCCTGCGACGGTGTCATAGCTCAACGATCCGGTCCCGGCCCGCACCAGGGCGCCGTAGAACACGAACTCCACTGCGGCAAGCACGCTGACCGGTATGCCAGGGCCCAGTGCCGCGGTGAGCCGTCGCCGAACCTCGATGCCGATCTGCTCCCGCAGCGGAACCAGCTCGTCCTCGTCACCCATCAGCGCCGTGGTGCAGGCTGCCGCCACTTCGGGCTCGTCGACGCCCAGCATCGCCAACGCGTGAATCTCCTGGATGATCCGCTCGTGCGTGGTCTGGTTGACGTCGACGAAGAGCGGGACCGTAAGGACGAGCCGCAGATACAGCGCGGCGACCAGACCATTCTTGGATTTGAAGTAGTTGTACGCGGTGGCAGGCGACAGTTGGGCGCGGGCGGCGATGGCCCGGACGGTCAGATCGGAGTACTTGGTCTCGTGGAGCAGCTCGACCGCCGCATCGAGCAGCCGGTTGTAGGTCTCTTCTTGGCGCGGCCTTCCGCCGTTGTCCACCTCGACGACCTTTGCTGCTCTTCGGTTGGACACGCGTCTAGCCTAATGCAGCGCTCTGAAGAGGATCAACGCAACACGAACCAGAGCAACGCCGAACGCTCGCCCACACCTGGTGGATGAGGTTGGCAGGCGGTACTTCTCAATGCAGAGCCGAGTCCGTCGAGTTCCTGGCCGAGCGTCAGACGTCTGTCCATATCACCCTTCCGCGCCGGCGCTTCGGCCGACAGGCATCAGGTCGGAGTCGACTGGCCGATAGCCGCTGCGATATAGCCGCTCGGTGTGCCCAACCTCTCGGTCGGCGAGCCCGACCGCAGCGAGGGCGTGTCGCTTGTAAGCCCGCGCAGCTGCACTCAGGCGGTACTGGGTGGTGTCGACCCTGCCGCCGATCTTGGCAGGCCGAGTGCCACCCCAGAGCGCGACCTCGGTGATACCCGATCGCACCGCCTCTAGCACTTCCTCGTGAATGCGCTCGTCGATCGCCATCAGATCGGCGGCGACTGCCAGTCCTGCGGCGCGTTCGGGGCCGCGGACGACGGACGCAAGTCCAGCGTGCAGATCGACGGCCCTGACGCCAAGGACCCGAAGCGATCGAGCGGCGTCTTGGTCGGGCACCAGAACATCGATGTCCCAGCCTGCCATGCGTCGATCGAACAACCAACCCCCCGCGAACTGGACGACGTCGGCCCCACTGGGAGCAATGACGATCAACTGGTACCGCATGACCCTGTCCGTGACGGCGCGAGCGCGACGGCTCGGCCGCCCGACACGCGGAGTTGGATCACTCATAATCATCCTCGCGTTGGACATGTGTCTACCTTAAACAGTCGGACTCGGGCGCACAAGGAATTGGCGAACGTTCCATGTATTCAGCTGATATCGCCGTACTTTCTGATACCAACCGCCGAGGATTCGATTGCATCAGATCGCCAGACCATACATATTTAGACAGTTGTCTACTCATTCGCATGTGCGGCCGCGACCGCGCCCAGTCGCCAGAGCGGCATCACCACGGCCGGATCACACTCTTCTTCCACGATCCACTTGCACATCCGGCGGATGGGTTCGATGGCGTCCTGCGGCATCGCGATCGCGACGCTGCACGCATAGCCGAGGCTGGTGAGCCGTTGGGCACCGAACAACGGAAGCTGATCGCGGAGTTGGCGCTTGAGGCTTTCGGGGTAGATGCCGATGGTCTGGGTGTAGGCGTTGACCGCGGCAGTCACCTTGTCCAGGGAATCGACCGGCACGATGTTGGCGATGCGACCGGACAACATCGCCGAGTAGTCCACGGGAGCGTCGAACTGGGACACGATGATCGCGCCCTCGTGATCCTCTCCGCCGATCACGCGATACCAGTCGTCGGCCATGCGCGAGGCATCGACGTGCTCGTACAACTCACGGCTCGGATGGAGTGGCGCCGTGCTGATGAACTCCGGTAGCCCGACCAAGGCCTCGTAGATCATCTCCCCTAGCCGGTTGGCGTTGTCGACGCCTGCGGCATCGGTCCCGCTCATCACGTAGATCACGCGGGCGTTGGCGCATCCCTCCTGATTGGCGACACCGATGTCGACCGCGGCACGACCCGCCACATCACGCATGGTGACCTCGTCCGCGAACGCCTCGACACCGATGATGGTTGCGCTGCGCTTGGGATCGAGTGCGATCAGCTCCAACCCCGGTTGGATGTAGCGGGTGACGTGCTTGACGGACGCCAGGCCGCCCCACGCGACGATCTTCTCGATGTGTTGCGGCTGGTACAGCTCCTCCTCGACGCTGAGATCGCCGCCCTTCCAGTAGCCGACCACGAGGTGCCTGGTGATGGGGTGATCCGGCGCAACGTCGGCAAGGGTCCGTGCGATGGCGATCGCGGTCAGCGGGTCGTTGGAGGGTGCCTTGATGATGGTGTCGCAGCGGGCGATGACCGACCGCAGAATGGTGACCGCCGAGACGAGCCCGCCATTGCCCGCGGGAATGTGCAGCACCCGTGAACCGAATGCCCGCACCCGCAGCTCGCGACCGTCGGCGAGATGCTGCGGAACCCACCCGTTGAGATAGTCGAGTCCAACCTGACTGTCGGCGATCTCCAGAACGTTGGCCCGCGCAAAGAGCGGCTGAAGAATCTGGTAGCTGTTCTTCAGCATTTCCGCCGGCAGCGGATTCGCAAGCAGCGCAGCTTCGTACGCCTCCTGCATGTGCGTGTTCTTCTCGAAGACCAGTGCGTCGCCCACCGCCTGCAGGACGTCGAGAATCTCGTCGAAGCTGAGGTCGTAGAGATCCGACATCTGCATCGGGTTCGTCAGTGGTAGGCGCCCGACGTACTTGCTCATGTCGGGAGACTTGAATTCCGCACCACCAGTACGGGTCCCGAACGAGACCAGGTCGTCGGTGATGACCTCGCCGCGAAGGAAGAGCGGAACGGTAAAGGCGCCGCTCATGACTCGAACTCCTTCATGAAGTTGACGGCCTCGTTGTGGACTTCGTGGGTCGCGGCGCAGGTGATGCGATCGTCCTCGGCGCCCGTCTTCTCGCTGTAGCGGATGATGTCGTGCTCGAACGCGACGCTGGTCTGGCCACATGGGCACTGCAGATCCCAGTCGATGGTCACCTCGTCGCCGGAGATTACCCCGCCCCAGTGGGCTTTGAGCAGGACGTCGTAGACGGCGGCACGACCGGTCCGAACGCCGGTGCGCGGCAACGGTTCACTCGTTTCCGGATCCAGGATGAACGGGATGACCCACGGCTGCACGTGATAACGGCCCTCGCTGCACGCGAAGTGAAAGGCGCTCTGTTCGGAGAATCCATAGCCCTCCCGGATCTCGTCGACGCCGAGGAACTCACGAATGACGTCCATGTATCCGTCGGGCAGGACGAATCCCTTCAAGCCGCCACCGGTGAGTATCACCGAGTCCTTGGCGAACGCGTCCTTGATGCCACGGTCCAGACCCGCCTTGGCGACGTCGTACATCAGGTTGTAGGTGCCGATCATGAAGATTCGCTTACCGCGCAGTTTCTCGGACATCTCGGTGAAGAACGCGTCGAGTTCCTGGGGCTGGCGCATCTGCATGGCGATGAACTCGTCCTTGCGTGCCGCCAGCGCCGGGTCGATGACGAGGCGGTCGAGTTCGCCCCGGGACGCGGCCGCACGCATCTTGGAGGCCAGGAACATCAAATCGGTGTCGACCGCGTCGGAGTAGAGCGAGTGGAACCTGCTCTCGTCGCCGCCCGTGAACCCGCCCTTGAGCATGTTCGCGATGCGCAGGTGGCCGAGCTTGCCGCTGGCATAGTTCGGCCAGATCACCTCCACCGCCGGGTTGAGTTGCGCTGGAGTGGGTTCGGTGCCGAACGTCTGGAACAGACAGATCTTCCAGAGCACCATGCCCTCGCGCGCACCGTGCTTGTCCTTGGGAAGGATCGACAGGGTGCCGGTCGTGCCGCTGGACGTGATCACCTCCAGCGGCGTGTGTTCGTCGAGGCGGTCGATCCACTCGTCGATGCTGTTGCAGCCCTCGGCATCGAACTGGGACAAGTCATGGCTGGTGAGCTTGTCCAGCCACTTCGTCATCAAGTCGAACCGCTTGTTGTCGATCAGCGCCGCCGGGTAGGACTTGAACGCGGTGTGCGAGAAAAACAGCGGGACAACGTCATTGAACTCGTTGACTTCGGTGATGCCGAGCCGATCGGCGAGCTTGCGCAACATTTCAATACTGCCGCGGTGCTCCTGGAATCGAATGCCCATCGCCTTCCGCTGGAGCGCTTCCAGCTCGGCACGCGGGATGCTGTGCATCTGGGTCAGCGACTCGCCGAAGAACGCGATCGGGTCGTCCATGAAGTCCCTCACCGAGGGTGCTGACTGCTCTGTCAGGCTCATCTGTTCTCCAGTCCTCTGCCAGTTCGGGTCGTCGATCACGGCGCCCTCGACAGCACTCAGACTACGATTGATTGCAGTTGACCGCAAGAGTGCAGTTTTATGCAATAGCTGGAAATCAGGCCTACCGAGTCAGGGCCGGGTCCCCTCGGTCGTGGAGGCGGAGCCGTAACAGCGACTCGCCATGGGCAGCCGTGACGAACACCTCGTCGACGGGACCCCCGCCGATGCAGAGGTTCGTAGGCAGCGAACCGGCAGGCACCGCAATGCTGGCGGAGCGCTGACCCGCGCCGTCGATGACGTCGATGCGGTCGGCGGCGGTCAATGCCACCCAGGCCTCCCCCAACGCACTGATCGCCATCCCGTCGGGCCAGCCGTTGTCAAAGGTGTGCAGGACAAGCGGTTTCAGCCATGAGGCCGCACCGGCGGGCGCCATCTGGTAGGCGAGCAACTCGGCGATCAGGGTGGCGGTGACCAGCAGCGTGCGTCCGTCGCGGCTGAACCCCAGCCCGTTGATGAAGACCGGCCCGCTCTCCACGATCAACTCGGCGGCACCGGTGTCGACGTCGACGGCCCAGACTCGACCGGGTAGCCCATCGCCGGGCGTCGTGTGATCGATCTGGCCACGGGTATCGGTAACCCACAGCCGCCCGTCCGGCCCGAACGTCAGGTCGTTGGGCGCGCCGAGACCGCCGACGAGATAGTCCACCCGCCCATTGATGATTACCTGAACGCCGGGTTCCGCGGGCCCGCTGGCGCCGAACACTCCCCCGTTCTGGGCGACGTATAACGTGCCGTCGAGCCCGCGCGCCAAGCCATTTGGGCCACCACCGGTGTCGACGCGCTCGGTTGCCCCACCGGATGGGTCGACGATGTAGACGCAGCCGTGGCTGATGGAGGTCAGCGCGATGCGGTGATCGTCAAGCCACACCGGTCCCTCGGTGAAGCCGAGTCCTTCGGCGAGTACGTCGATGTGCATTCCGCTGTCACGGCTCCGGCAGCTCGGCCCAATCACGCGAGACCGATCCACTCCACTGCGGGGCACGTCGGGCCAGGAACGCGTTGACCCCTTCGCGGGCGTCGTCGCCGCCCATCACACGGTGGTGCAGCTGGGTCTCCATCCACGCGACCTGGCGTGCGGAGTACTCGTTGGTCAGGCTGTCCCACAACAGCCGTTTGCTCAGCGCAGCCGACATCGGCGCCACGTTGACGGCGATGTCGCGCGCGATCTCCATCGCCTGATCCAGCACCTCGGCCGCGGGCACGGCGCGTGAGGCGATACCCCTCGCGACCGCCTCGACGCCGTCGAACGTCCTTCCGGTGAGCAGTATTTCGGCTGCAACGGCCGCACCGGCTATGCGGGTCAGCGTCCAGTGGGACATGCAGTCGGGGATGACTCCCCTGCGCACCTGAACGACACCGTACTTCGCGTCCTCCGCAACGATCCGGATGTCCGCCTGCAGCGCCAGCGTGAGGCCGATCCCGATCGCATGTCCGTTGACCGCAGCGATGACCGGAGTCCGCAACTCGAAGGCCGCAGGGTCGATCGGCGACGCGGTGAAGCGAGCGGCGTCGCCGGGCGAGTCGAAGGGGCTGGCGTCTGTGGAGAAGTCGGCGCCCGCGCAGAACGCCGCGCCTGCACCGGTCAGCACGATCGCCCGCACACCGTCGTCATCGTCGCAGCTGCGATAGGCCTGGCTCAGTAGCGCGCCCATCTCGCCGGTATAGGCGTTGCGCCGGTCCGGCCGGTTCAGTGTCAGTACGGCGACACCGTCGCTGACCTCGACCGTCAAATCCGGTGACATCAGGGCGCCACGTCATCGTGCAGAGCGGCGACCAGGTCGGCGACGTCCTCACTCCGCGGTGTGTAACCCGGGAAGTAACAACACACTTCGTCACTCATCTTGCCGAACCGCTCCACGATCTCGGCCGCACACTGCTCGGGCGTGCCGACGATCCCGAGCGTATGCACCATCGGATCGGTGATCAACGCACGCATCTCGCTGAAGGCTCCCTTCTTGGACAGCGCGTTGAGCTTCGGCTGCAATTCCGCCCATCCTTCGACCTCGAGCACGGGCACGTACGCGGGCGTGGACCCGTAGAACGCGATCAGCCTTGCGACCGCGTCGACCGCTATCGCCAGTTCCGCGTCGGTGCGGCCGACGGCCACCATGGCCTGCGCGATGACTTGAAGATCGGCGGGTTCCCGACCCGACCGCCGTAGACCCTCGGTGAGTGCGGGCACGGTGCGCTCGGCGAGGTGGCGGGCGCTGTTGAACGGCATCACCAACAGGCCGTCGGCGACTTCGGCGGCCGCCCTGGTCATCACCGGTCCCAGCGCGCCCATCAGGATCGGCGGGGGGCCGAACGGATTGGGGCCGGGGTTGAAGTTGGGCGGCATCAAGGTGTGGGTGAAGAACTCGCCGCGAAAGTCCAGACGCGACTTGCCTTCCCACGCAGCGAAGATGGCCTTGACCGCGGCAACCGTCTCGGCCAGTCGCCGCGCCGGACTGCCCCATTGGCTTCCGTACCGCTTCTCGATGTGCACCCTGATCTGCGAACCAAGGCCCAGCCGAAACCGCCCCCGGCTGTAGACCTGGAGATCGTAGGCGGCGTGTGCCAGGTGAAGTGGACTGCGGGGACCCGCGATGGCCACATTCGTCATCAGTTCGAGGTCGGTATCGCCGGCCGCGACCACCAACGGGAAGAACGCGTCGTGCTGCCCCTCGAAGGTGAAGGCTCCGTCGCAACGCAGCGCCGCCAGATCGCGTGCATGGCTCGACACCTTCGCCGGCGATCCCTCGAGCTGCAGATGCACCTTCACGTCGGATCCTTCGCTCTGCGTCGTTCACAAGACCTATCAACGGCGGTGCCGAAGGACCGTCGCCTTGTGACCATAAGCACAACCTGGTAGAAAAACAACGTAGTTCTACAAGGAACCCATCGTCGAGAACTGCCTCAGGGCTGTCACATCGCCGGGATCGCGACCGTGTAGCAGAGCTCGGCGGAGGTTTCCAGCTAGCCACCATTGACATTGGTCAGGCCAATGCTTAGCTGGAGTAATGACCGCGCTGATCGCCCTCGAAGAACACGTGTTACCCGCAGACCTCGTCGAGCGGGTGTGGTCGACGTCAGACGCGCCGGAAGCAATCACCGCGAAACTGATCGAGGTCGGCGAACAGCGCTTGAGGGTGATGGACGAGGCGGGCATCGGCATGCAGGTCTTGTCGGTCGTCGCGCCGGGTTCCCAGCAGGTCCCCGCGGAGCACGCCGTCGACCTCAGCAGGCAGCTCAACGACCGCTGCGCCGAAGCCGTCGCAGCCCACCCGGATCGTTTCAACGCGCTGGCCAGTCTGCCCACGCAGGACCCAGACGCGGCGATCGCAGAGGCCAAGCGGGCGATCACCGAGCTGGGCTTCTGCGGCGTCGTCCTCAATGGACATACCCACGGACGGTTCCTCGACGCCCCCGAATTCGACGAATTGCTCGCGGCCATCGCTGAACTCGACGTTCCGATCTACCTGCACCCCACCTATCCCCCGCCGGAGGTCGCCGACGTGTACTTCGGCGGGCTCCCCGAACAAACGGGTAGGGCGCTCGGCACGGCCGCCTGGGGATGGCACGCCGAGACCGGCCTGCACGTGCTCCGGTTGGCCGCCACCGGAGTCTTCGACCGACATCCCAACCTGCAGATCGTCGTTGGGCACATGGGCGAGAACCTGCCGTTCTCCCTGATGCGGGCAGACGCCGTGCTGGGCAGAACCAACCCCGACGCCCCATCGGTGGCCGACGTCGTCCGCGAACACGTGCACATCACCATCTGCGGCTACACTACGACGCCTCCGCTGCTGTGCGCCCTGCAGGTGTTCGGCGCCGACCGCATCATGTTCTCCAGCGACTACCCGTTCGGCGACCCGGTGCTGCATGCGAAGTTTCTGGCGGAGGTTCCGATCAGCCCGGCTGACCGGGACAAGATCGGCTACCGCAACGCGCAGCAGCTGTTTCGGCTCTGAGCACGCGCCCCATGATTGGCTCTGCGCTCAGGGCTTACGCCACTCGCACTTCTACACCCTCGTCGCAGAGTGGACGCCCCATGCATCGCGAGCGGCCCAGCCACATGTGAAGCCTCAGAAGGGGTGTTCGCCAAGCCACTCGAGATAGTCTTCAAGCGCCTCTTCGAACGTGTATTGCGGACGCCATCCGGTGTCATGGGTCAACAGATCCGCATTGTATCCGTTCGACGGATACGGTTCCGCCCGAAGCGTTTCCGGATCCAGGTCCACTTGCGGCGCGACATGCGGCCGTAACCGATAGAGCGCGAGCAGCTGTTCGCGCGCGCTGGTGGTATAGCCGCTGGACAGGTTGTAGATGCGATGCGGAAGGGTGTCGGCACGAACCAGGCCCACGAGCGCACTGGCCGTGTCGCGAACATAGGTCAGTGGCGACACTGCGATCACACTCCACAGCTGCGACAGCGGCACTCCCATGTATCCCGCGCCCGCCATCAGATTTCCCCTACCTGCGACCGTATGAACGGCACGGCTGATGGGACTGCCCATCTCCTTGTAACCCGGCCCAAACTGAGTCGGTATCCGCAGCACGGCGACGTCGAGCCGGTGCTGATTGAGCTTCTGGTTCGTGCGCACCGTCGCCGAACCACCCATCTGCCAGGGCGCGGCGTAGTCGAGTGCGATGCGCTCCAGTGATCGTTTGACGGAGACCTCGAACGCCGGCAGCGCCAGTCCCCTGCTCCCATCGGGCGCCGTGAAGGCACCCATGGCGTCGGGATGGTCATCGATCGTGGCTTGCACCGGAAAGCGCGTGTCTTCGGCGAATGGCGGTGCGATGCCGCCATACACGGCGATCGAGCTGACGAGTACGACGCGCTTCACGCCCGTGGCCTCGGCGGCTTCCAGGCAGTTGAAGATCATGTCGTAGTTGCCCCGGTTCGCCGTACGGGTCTGTGCGTGTTGATGAGCCTGTGCAGCGTGTATCACCGATTGAAAGTCGTAGCGACTGAACAGGTCGAACACTTCCCCGCTGCGCGCGAACTCAACGGGTTCGATGGTGACCAGTTCGCGGAGGTCGCCCAACGCCTTCTCGATCTGGTCGTGTCCATGCCGAGCGGTGATTACGACTGACGTACCTTCGGCGGCAAACGCGCGGGCGGTATTCAGCCCGACCAACCCTCCACCACCGGTGATCAAGACATGAGACATGGTTACCTACCCTTCCGAACGGCTGCAGTGGTTGGTGGAGTGCGCAATTGGCTAGGCATCGACTGCTCCGATGAGTTGGAGTCGCAGGGCATCCAGTTCGGCGTCGGACTGTTCCCGGACGAGACGCAGGAGCTGTTCCGCGTCGTCGCCAAGGGCCGCGCGGATTGGTGCAGGCACTTGCTCGACCAGCTCGATCACCCGGTCGGCGGACGCCTCAGCGCTCAGACCTGCGCTCTGCATGGCGTTGAGCACATCGCTGAACTTGGCGAAGACGTCACCGTAGAGTGCGCGCTGCTCGGCGGTCATCGAGTCTGCCGTCCGTTTCAGGGCGGCGGCTGTCTTGGCGGGCCCTCCGGTGGCCATGTTGCCCGCCTGAACCATCACGAACGCGATCCCGAACGGCTTGAGCTCGGCACGATAGACGTCGGCCAACGCCTCGAATGCCGCCTTGGAGGCGCTGGACGGACCGTCGAAGGGCGCAGGGAACGGGCCGGTCACCGCGCCGATTTGGACGATGCGGCCGCGAGACTTGCGCAGCGCAGGAAGAAAGCCGTTGATCACGGCCAGCCCTCCGAAGACGTTCACTTCGAACTCGCGTCTGATGTCGTCCAGCGGGATGACTTCAAGTGGTCCGGGCGTCAGAGTGCCGGCATTGTTGATGAGCACGTCGAGTCCGCGCTCACCCAACTCCTCCGAAACCTTGTTCACCCAGGCCGTGACCGCACGCTGATCGGTGATGTCGGCAAGGGTCAGCGTGACCTTCCCACTCGACACTTCCAGTAGATCGGCGACGTGCTGTTCTGATCGTGCCGTGCCAAAGACGCGATAGCCCTTCGCCGCGAGCTTGATTGCCAGTGCGCGCCCCAGCCCGCTGCCCGCCCCGGTGATGGCGACGCTGGGTTGGTGTAATTCCGTTGTGTCAGACATGGTTTCACTCCTTTGTGATCTCGGATGGTTTCGAACAGTGGGTCAGAGCGACGTGACCAATAAGCCCGCCGTCACGGCACTGAGCACGAGGAGCATTGCGGCGGGGCCGGCGTGGCGAATGTCCCCCACGCGGGCATGAGAACCGATCCCGCCGGCCATCAACAGAGCGAGACCGACCGCGGCGGCGATACCTAGCACCGGGACGACGAATCCAATGGCAAGTCCCAGACCGCCGGCGACCTCCAGCGCGCCAACCACGCGCCATAGTTGCGCCCCGACACGCAACTGGTCGCGCATCTCCAATGACTGTTTGGCGCCGACGAGCTTGAGAGCGCCCGAGCCGAGGAATGCTAGCGCTAGAAGCGCGCTAAGGACGATGGTGACGATGTGCATTTCGAACCTTTCATTGAGGGTTGACAATCTGCCGTTGGGCGGCGCTTATTTCGAACCGCCACAACCGCGGACGCAGTCGGCAGTCACTGGCTCATGCCCTTCAACATCGCGGCGAGGCGGGGGATATTGATCTCGTTGTCGCCGCGCAGGCCGGCGACAACCTCGCGCACCAGTCGCGGCGAGGGCTTGGTGCCCAGGAATTCTTGGGTTACCCGCGGCCCCCACTGGGAGAGGCCCGATCCAGTCAGCGGGGCCCAGCCGGGTTCGATGGTGTTGTCGAACAGGTCGCCGTCGGTGAAGTGCTCGACCAGGAGTTTGTCGGGGTCATGCCAGTAGTCGAAGATCTGACTACCCAGAACGTGGCGGCCGATGCCCCAGGCGCGCTGGTATCCGCGCTGTAACAGGTACTCCCCGCCCGCGGCGACGGCGTCCAAATCGGTGACCTGGTAGGCGGAATGGGAGTAACCGGCCACCGGCCCCAGCAGCAGGGCCAGGGTATGGTGATCGGAGGGAACCGTCCCGCGATCGCAGCGGATGAACGCCATCGCCGGACCGCGGTCACGCTGGCCGGGCACGTACTGGAAATCGCTCACGATCAACCCGAGGGTGTCCAGGTACCAGTTCAGATCGCGGACGAAGTGCGGTGTCTGCATCACCACGTGGCCGAGGCGCTGCACTTGCGCCGGTTCACTGGGCGGACGCTGAGTCGCGTTGATCCGCGGACGGTCGCTGCCGAAATTCAGTGTCTGCGCCGGCTGCTCGGGCAGCGCCGGCAGATCGTGTCGCCCGTGGTACACCCCGACGGTGATTCCGCTCGGGTCGCACAGTCGCACGATATGACCCTCGCCCGGTTCATCGAGCGGTTCGACGCGCCGATTGTTCACCCACGCCAGCGTGTGCAGATCCGCCGCGTCGGCCGCCTTGAACGTGGGGCCGACGAACCGGGACCGGGCACCTTTGCGGATGATCACGGCTGGTGTGCCCGGCAGTGATCCCCGTAGATACAAGGTCTTTGGCTCGCGTGCGGCTACCGCGAAACCGAAGGCGCGCGCAAAGGTTTCGGCACGGTCGAGGTCCGGCTTCTCGAACTCGAGCCAGGCCAGGTCCGTGACCTTGATCGTCGGATTGACGGAGCGTCCGCTGTGCTCACCCCGGTTGGGTCCGTGCTCGCTGTGGAGGTCGGCGTGTCCGTCGGCTGCGATCGAGTGCTGATTCTTCATGGGTGTCTCCTGTGGAGTGAGAGCCTTGAGGGTGTGCTTGTCATCGCGCGCCGCGCGCACGCGCTATGACGTCGGCGGGGTCGGCGACGGCGGTTCCGCTCCAGGCGATGTGCAGGTCTGGGCGGACGAGGACCAATTTGTGGGCATAGAGATGGCACAGCCGCGGGTCGTCGAGCATCAGATGACGCACCGGCACGCCTGCCAGTTCGGCTTCGTCCAGGAGTCGCTTGGCGTCGCTGGACCCGGGGACGGCGTCGACGAGGGTGTAGCCGGGGCCGAATCGGTCGAACAAGGTCTCGCCGTCGGCGAGCACGACGTTGGGTGCGCGGTGCCCGGGCCGCACGGTAGGCACGAAGGTGCGCCGATCCCAGGGAGGTGCTTCACCATCCGTGCCGCACACGATTGGTGAGTTGCTGTACCGGACGTCGAGTTCAATTCCCAGGCTGAGGTTTTCGGCATTATTGGTGGTGAAGAATTCGGCGACGACCGCCCGGTGCGCGCGCCCGTCGTCGCTGTCCTGACCGATGAGATTTGGGTCGATCATGTCGCGGGACTGCAAATGGACGAACACATTCTCAACCGACGCGTTGCGATTGCGATCTCCGACCGGGCGTCGCTCGGCCTCATAGCTGGCCAGCAGCTCTTGTCCGCCCCAGCCGTGCAGCAGGCCGGCGAGTTTCCACCCGAGGTTGACCGCGTCACCCAGACCGGTATTCATTCCGAAACCGCCGGTCGGGACCATCGTGTGGGCCGAATCACCGGCGAGCAGGATTCGACCCCGCCCGTATTGATCCGCAAGCAGCGCGTTGGGCCGCCACACGCTCGAGGCCAACACCTCATCAATCTTGACCGGGTGGCCCAATGCCCGGGCGACGAACTCGTGGGGATCCCCGATCGGATCGGGATCGTCGACGAGCCCCAAATCCTTGTGCAGTGTCCAGGTGTCGACCTCGTCCTGCGCGATGAGGATCGCCCCGTCGGTGATGTACAGGTGCCAGAACTGGCCCAGTGCATGCAGATTGGCCAGATCACTGGAACGAAAGTGCACCAGGGCAAACACGGTAATGTCCTTGGCGCCCTCCATCGCAATGCCCAGCTCGCTGCGGACCACGCTCGACGCGCCGTCACATCCGACCAGGTAACCAGCCCGGATCTTCAGTGCGTCACCTGTGTCGTCCACGACGGTGGCTTCCACCGAGTCGCCATTTTGAGCGCACGACTGCAACTGCCACCCCTGGCGAACGTCGATCAACGGGTCGCGCCGGCAGCGATCCATCATCACCGCTTCAAAGATCGCTTGCGAGCAGCGTTGCCATGGCTGACCCGGACGGGTCCCGTCCGGCGAGCCCCGCAGCGTCGCCCACTCCTCGTCGATGGAAGGCAAGGACCAGCGGGTGATCTCCGGGCCGTCGAGCCCGGGAGCGAAGATCACGTCGAACGAATGCTCCGGCGCCACCCCCACGCGACGTAACTCGGCGTCGACACCCAACCGCCGCAGCAGCTCCATGCTGGCCCCGTTGGTGACGTCCATCTTCGGGAATCGGGTCGTGTGCGTGTTGCGTTCGACGAGAACGCAATTGATGCCGTAGTGCGACAACACGCTGGCGAGGACGAGACCCGTCGGACCAGCACCGGCGATCAAGACTGGGGTGTCGAGTGTCTGCGTCATGAGGAGGTCTCCCTGTGGCTGCCGAATCGTTCTGGGTCAACGATATTTCTTAAGTTGATAGATGTCAATATAAATATTGCCGACTGGTGTGCAATAATTTGCCGCATGGCTTCTACCCAGGCATCGCAGGGGCGTCGCGGTCGCCCGAAGACCGCAGACTCGAAGCCGCTAGAGGACATCCTGGAAGCGGGCCTGGTGGCTTTCGCCACGTACGGGTATGAAGGCGTTTCACTGCGAATGCTCAACCGGGGACTGGGCGTCAGTCACAATCTGAGCTATCAGCGCTTCGGCGGAAAAGACGATCTGTGGCGCACCTCGGTCGATTTCGGCTTCGGTCCTCTCCTGCGGATCATGCAGGGCATCTTCGATCCAACCCTGACCGAGCCACTGGAACAGTTACGCCTGGCGACCCGCCGGTACGTGGTGTTCTCCGCCGAGCACCCCCACTTGATTGCATTGATGAACATCGAGGCCCGTCAGGACACCGACCGGTTGGCCTACATCTACGACACTTACATCGAGCCGGCATTGACAGGCGTGGGGCGGCTCCTGGTGTATCTCGCCGAGCAGAAGGTGATTCGCCCGATCTCGTTGCGGGAGTTCCATTTTCTGGTTGCGCACGGTGCTGCCGCAATCTACAGCCTCTTGCCGCTGGCGATTCTGTTCGACCCGGCGCCCCCGGGAGACCCCGCCGCAATCGAAGAACACGCACGACTGGTGTCGGATGTGATCGTCGAGGGTCTGCGGCTGCACCCGAACGGTTAGTCCGGTAGGCGGCAACCAAACCGACTGCGACGACGTCGCTCGGGCGGGCCACAACTGAGCCCTGTCAGCCCGGCGCCGTGCCGGTCAGTGCTGCACGATGTGGATGAAGTTGTCCTCGACATCACGGATCGCCGTCGAACGAATTCCTGGCGCCAACTGCTTGTCGCGCCAGATGATCGGTACGCCCTTGTCGCGCAGCTGGTCGGTCGCGCGCGCGAGGTCGTCGACGGCGAAGGCGAGGAACTTGTTGCCTCTCGGCAGCAGATGATGTGGGGGATCGGCGCACAAGCTCGGCTCGGTGGATACGGTCGGTCCATCGCCTTCAATGAGTTCCAGCTGGGTTCCAGCTCCCTCCAGAAGCACCACATTGGCCCCGTCGATCCTGACGCGCGCCAGTTCGGTGAAGCCCAGAATGCCTTGGTACCACTGCTGGGATCGGTCGAGGTCCGCGACGACGATCACGGTGCAGGCAAAGGCCAGCGAGTCCAGGCCGCGGCCGGGCGCGCTCACCGCCGCACCGGGTTGGGGGCTATCGGTTGTCATTGGGTTGATCTCCTCAGTGCGTCGACACGGGCAGGTTTGCGATGCTAGGGCTTGCGCGCCCTCAGCCGACGGGCCCTAGACCTGTTCCTGGCCGCCGTCGATGGACAGCTCGGCGCCGGTCATGAAGCTGCTCTGGTCGCTGGCCAGAAACAGGACAGCGGCTGCGATCTCGTCGGGTTGTGCGACCCGGCCCAGCGGAACCGTTGCCGCAAAGCCGGCCAGCACCTGTTGTTCTTGGCCGGCCGGTGCGCTGCCCGTGAGTCCTGGCGTCTCAGTCGGTCCGGGAACCAACGTGTTCACTCTGATCTGCCGAGGTGCCAGTTCAGCCGCCCAGGTCCGGCCGAAGGACCGGACCGCCGCCTTCGACGCGGCGTACGCGCCCATGGCGGGGTATCCACTGGAGGCTGTACTGGAGCCGGACAGGATGACCGACGCACCAGTGTTCAAGAGCGGCAAGACTTTCTGCACCGTGAAGATGGTGCCACCGACGTTGCGGTTGAACGTGTCGAGGAAGTGTTGCGGTGTCATATCGGCCAACGGCGCCAACCCACCCCCACCGGCATTGGTGAACACGACGTCGAGGCCATGTCCATGTGCCTTGACGGCGTCGACGACGCTGTCCAAGTCGTCGGGGTCGGTGACGTCGCCACGAATACCGGTCGCCGAGGGGCCAATCGACGCGAGCGCCTCATCGAGGCGTTGTTTGTCGCGGCCGGTGATGAAGACATGCGCGCCTTCGGCCGCCAGCCGTTTGGCGGCGGCAAGACCGATACCTGACGTGCCGCCGGTGACCAGGGCGGTCTTATCGTTGAGCTGTCCCATGGTGGTTCTCCATTTCTAGTGATTTTCTACTGGGCCGAATGCGGACGAGGTGCCCGCGGGTAATGACGAGGGAATGGTTGCGGTCTCGCTGGCGGCAGCGCGCAACGTGGGTTCGAAGTCGGTGCCGAGGATGGCGGTCAGCACGGGGTTGGTGACCCCCGCGTCGCGGTATCGCTGCACCCCGTCGCGGACCGCGGTGTCGTCGCCGATGGCGCACAGGTGATCGATGAATCGCTCACTGATGGCGAGCTTTTGAGCGCCGACGTCGGGTGAGGCAGCATCGAATGCGGTCACGTCGTCTGCGAAACCTGCCGCCTGGAACATCGCCCGGTAGAACGGCAGGCCGAAGTACCGCATCAGCTCGCTGCGCACACCCGCGAGCGCGGCTGCCCGGTCGTGGCTCATCGCCGAGGGCACCGCCGCCAGGATGTGAAATCCCTCGAGCGGCTTACCGGCGCGACTCCGACCCGCGGTCACTTCCGGCACCACGACGTCGCGCACGTACTGCGATGGGCATGCCCAAAGCACCACGCCGTCGGCGATCTCACCGGCGAGGCGCAGCATTGCCGGCGACAGCGCCGCCTGATAGATCGGGATGTCGGGGCGCGGCGTGAGGCCCATGAACGAGAAGTTCGACGCCCACCGCTGACCGGTTGGCGGGACGTCACCGGCCAGGATCGCGCGGACTATGCCGATGTATTCGCGCATTTCGACGGTCGGCTTGCCGATCTGCTGGCCGTGCCAGCCACCCATGGTGATGCGGTGGCCCACGCCGAGGCCGAGTCGAAAACGCCCACCGGAGATGTCGTCGACGGTTGCCGCGGTCTGGGCCATCGATGCCGGCGAGCGGTGATACAGCGGCGCGACAGAGGTGCCTATCGCCACCCGCTCGGTGCGCATCGCCAGAGCAGCGGCCATCGTGAACGAGTCACGAGCCGCGATGTGGGACAACATGATCGAGTCATAGCCCAGATCATCGGCCAGCTGCGCATGACCGACGGCGTCGGCGAAGGACTCGAGCGCCGGAATGGCACAGCTGATCGGGGTTCGCATACGGCCAAGTTATCCGATTATATGACAGACGTCAATGTTTATCTTGACAGTCATCACATTATGAGATTACGGTGAAGTCGTGGGGCAGGGCACGAAGAGACGCCCACCAGTCCATCGGGCAGGAGCGTGACATGAGAAGCCACCAGGGCGAACGCAGCGGCCGGATACCCGAATGAACCGATCCGATTCAGTGAGCGGCAAGGTCGTCGTCATCACTGGCGGCGCCCGCGGGATCGGGCTGGCCACCGCGACGGCGCTGCACCTGCTTGGGGCCAAGGTCGCCATTGGCGACATCGACGAGCTGGCCGTCAAACAGGCGGGCGCGAACCTTGGGCTCGACGTGTGCGGCGCGCTCGACGTGACAGATCACGACTCGTTCGCCGGCTTCTTCGACGAAGCAGAACGTCGGTTGGGTCCCATCGATGTACTGATCAACAACGCCGGCATTCTTCCGGTCGGTCGGCTCATCGATGAGCCCGACGCGCTGACGCGACGCGCGTTGGACGTCAACGTCTACGGCGTGATCGTGGGCACGAAAGTCGCCGCCCGGCGGATGCTCGCCCGGCGCAGCGGCCACATCATCAACGTCGCATCGGTGAACTCCGAGACGCCGTCGCCGGGGATAGCGACGTACTGCGCCACCAAGCACGCCGTTCTCGGGTTCACCAATTCGGTTCGCGCGGAACATCGCGGTACCGGTGTCCACTACTCGGCGGTCCTGCCGGCAATGACCAACACGGAGATGATCGCCGGCATCGATCAGGCCAGGGGCCTGAGGAATGCCGAACCAACCGATGTCGCAGAAGCCATCGTCGGTCTGATCCGCAAGCCGAAACGACGTGTCACGGTCACCCGGGCGGCCGGAGTGGTGCTGGTGATCCAACGGATTCTGCCCGGTGGCATCGCGGACGCATTGAGGCGCTCAATCGGGTTGGACGATCTGTTCACCGACCGCATCGACGTCGGCAAACGCGCAAAGTATGAGCAGCGGGTGCGCGGCTCGCACCCCCAAGACGGATAAGTCGTACGCCAACATTTTAATTGACAGTTGTCATCTTGCTGGATACGCTGACGGCATGCCCGAGGGGAAGGCGAAACGATGAGCACGGTGGTTCACCGCGAAACGGCCACGGTCGGCGAGGCATTTCTGGCGATGGTCGAGTCCCGCGCCGATGCACCGGCGATCCTCAACGCCGATCTCGATGTCGTACTCACTTGGCGTGACTACGGCTCCCAGGCTCGCCGCGCCGCCGCGGGCGTCGCCGAGCTGGGACTCGGCCAGGGGCACACGCTCGGGCTCCTGCTCAGCAACCGACCCGAGTTCCACGTCGCCGACGCAGGCGCGCTGCTGCTCGGCGCCACGCCGTTTTCGATGTACAACACCTCGGCGCCCGAGCAGCTCGCTCACCTTCTCGCCGACGCCGACTGTCGCATCGTCATCACCGAGGCGACGTTGGTTGACGGTCTGCTCGCCGCGCTCGAGCGCGGTCGCGGCGCCGTAGAGCATGTCATCGTCGTCGGGTCGGACTCGTGGTTCGAGCTGCTGGACTCCGACGAACTGGAGCACGCCGCGTCCGTAAAGCCAAGCGACCTCGCCACGTTGATCTACACGTCGGGCACGACCGGGCCGCCGAAGGGCGTCGAGCTCACCCACGCGAACATCCTCACGATGGCCGCCGAGATCGGCGCGCTGGTCGGAATTCAGCCAGGGCAGCGCACGATCTCCTATCTGCCGATGGCGCACATCGCCGAACGCGTGTGCACGCACTACCTACCGATGACCGTCGGCTTCAGCGTGGTGTGCTGCCCCAGTCCAAGCGCCGTCACCCAGTTGCTGCCACGGGTTCGGCCGCACATGTTCTTCTCCCCACCGCGATTGTGGGAGAAACTGCAGGCGTCCATCGCGGCCGACGTCGAGGCGGGGATCGACCACGAGGAACTCCGTCGTCGCCTTGGCTTCGACGAGCTCACGGCAGCGGTGACGGGCGCCGCGCCGTGTCCGCCCGCAGTGATCGAATTCTTCGACGCGATCGGGATCCCGCTGCGGGAGGTCTACGGCCTCTCAGAGACCACGGGCGTCGTGTCCTTGGCAGCCGCAAGCGACGTCCGCGCTGGGACCGTGGGACCACCGCTGCCCAGCGCGCAGGTCAGGTTGGCCGAGGACGGCGAGCTTCTGGTTCGGGGACCGCTGCTGATGGCGGGTTATCGCAACCGACCGGAGGCGACGGCCGAGGCGATCGACGCCGATGGGTGGCTGCACACGGGCGACATCGCCCGCATCGAGGCCGACGGGCACCTGCGGATCGTCGATCGCAAGAAGGAACTGATCATCAATGCAGCGGGAAAGAACATGTCACCCGCCAACATCGAGGCCCGCCTGAAGGAGGGCAGCCCGCTCATCGGTCAAGCGTGCGCGTTCGGCAACGAGCGACCGTACAACGTCGCGCTGATCGTGCTGGATCCCGCAATCGCCGTGTCGTATCCGACGGATGCCGAACGGCAGGCCGAGGTTCGGGCCGGTGTCGACCGTGCCAACGCTCGGCTGGCGCGTGTCGAGCAGATCAAGCGCTTCGCCATCCTCGCCGACGAATGGTTGCCCGACTCCGACGAGCTGACGCCGACGATGAAGCTGAAGCGCCGGCCGATCACCCACAAGTACGCGTCGCAGATTGAGGCGCTATACAACGCGAAGGAAACGAAATGAAGCTAGTGAGTTACGAACTCGGCAATACCGGCGTGAGCGCGGGGGTCGTCGTCGACGACGATCACGTGGTCGCACTCAGCGCGCTCGACGGTGCCCCCACCGACGTCACGGCGGTACTGGCAGCCGGTCCTGACGTCGCGGCGGACGTGGCGCACAAGGCCAACAACGCCCGGCAGCGGACGCCGCTCTCGGAAGTCGTTCTGCGAGCACCGATTCCAACACCTTCGAAGTATCTGGCCATCGGCTTCAACTTCACCTCACACCTCGCAGAGATTCAGGAGGCGGCAAAGCAGCCCCAGTTCGCCGAGCAGATGGAGCGCTTTTCACATCTGCGCGCGGCGTTCGCGGACCAGAAGCTGCCCACGTTCTTCAACAAGCAGGTCTCCTGCATCACCGGACCCTACGACCCGATCCTCGCGCCGTACGACTCGCCGATGCTCGACTTCGAGGGAGAACTCGTCGCGGTCATCGGGCAACGGGTCCGGCGCGCCGACGCCGCCACGGCGCTTGCGTCCGTCGCCGGTTACACAGTGGGCAACGACGTGTCGGTACGGGACTGGCAGCAGGACACCCCGACGATGTGGCCGGGCAAGAGCTTTGACACCCATGGGCCGATCGGGCCGTGGGTCGTCACGGCCGACGAGGTGGATCCCGCGGGTCTCGGTATCCGCACGTGGGTCGACGGCGAGTTGCGCCAGGACGGCTCCACGAAGGAGATGGTCACCGGGATCGGCGACATGATCGCGGCGCTGTCCCGCGTCTGCACGCTGGAGCCCGGCGACCTCATCGCCACCGGAACGCCCGGCGGAGTCGGGGTGTTCTCCGGACGGCTTCTGCGGCCCGGTCAGCGGGTGCGAGTCGAGATCGAGGGCATCGGCGCCATCGAGAATCTTGTCGTCGCGGAGCCCTCCCCCACCAACCAGTAGCGCTGAGACGGGAATGAAATGGCGCAACCAGGCATCGAACTCGTCCGCGACCTGATCGCACGCTTTTTCAACGGGCACGATCCGGATCTCGCCCCGGAATTCTTCGCCCCGGACTTCCGCTGGCATGGCGGCAGCCTGGGTACCGTCGATGGGATCGACGCCTACGCCGCGGCGATGCGGCAATTCTTCGCCGCCCTGCCCGACGCCGAGGCGATCGAGCAGGACGCGGCCCAGGACGGCGACACGGTGACCATGCGCTTCGTCGTGCAGGGCACCCACACCGGAGCCCTGTGGGGACTCCCGCCGACCGGCAACCGCGTCGTATGGGACGTGATCATGATGTATCACCTGTCGAACGGCATCGTCGTCGAGCAATGGGCGGCCGAGGATTGGATCGCGTTCTTGGGCGCCATTGGCGCGTTCACACCGCCATGGGCCGGGTGACCCCTTTGTCTAGTGGCCGCCGAGGTGCAACTTCTTGCTTGAGGCATACCTTGACCGCACCCGATCCCCCACGCAGCGGAAAGTTCGCACTCTCCACTCCCGAACGCATCGGCTTCGGCGTCGGGTCCCTGGCGACCGCAACCTATGCCGTGGTGCCCGGGCTCGTCCTCCTGTACTACCTCACGAACATCCTTGGAGTGACGGCGGCACTGGCGGGATTCGTCGTGTTCCTGCCCAAGCTGCTCGACCTCGTCTACAACCCGATCGTCGGCAGATTATCCGACTCGACGGTGTCGCGACTCGGCCCCCGCCGGCCGTGGATGATCGCGGGAATGATCACGTTCCCGCTGGGTTTCGTGTCGATCTTCTTCTCGCCGTTCGACGGTAACGCTGCTGCCTTGTGGGTCGCCGGGGCGCTGGCACTGACCGGCCTTGGCTTCTCAGCCTTCGTCATCCCCTACAGCGTTCTGCCGGCTGAGCTTGGCGCTAGCCCCGCTGAGCGAACGTCAATGACCGCATGGCGCATGGGATTTCTGGGTCTCGCCATCTTGGCGGCGGGCGCAGTGGCACCCATGGTCGCCGAGGCCGATGGTGGCGGACGCGAGGGATACCGGGTAATGGCGGTGGCAATGGGGTGCGTGATCTTCCTTGGCACGTGCGGTGCGCTCTACAGTGCGCGTCAGTCGACCCGTGTCGCTGCCGAGGCGTCGCCGAAGGGGGCCGGAGTGCTGCGCGAGGCACTGGGCACGGCCACCCACAACCGGCCGTTCCGCATCCTCCTCGGGGTGTTCATGCTGATCGAGGTGGTCATCTCCGTCACGCTCGCGGGCCTGCCGTACATGGCAGACCAGATCCTCGGAACAGAAAGCGCGATGGCACCACTCTTTGTCTGTGTAGGGGGACCGATGCTGGTGACGATGCCGGTGTGGAGCCGTGCTGCGCAAAGAATAGGCAAGAAGTCTTGCCTCGTCATAGCTTCGACGATCTATGGCGCGGGCGTACTAGATCGTCGAACGCTGCCGGTGATCACCGAGTCGATTAGGTTTGAGGTTGCGTGTGCGGCATGCCTGGTGGCCGGCATTGGCTTTTCCGGAGTGCAGCTCCTGCCGCAAGCAATGCTCGCCGACACCCTGGCTGTGGACGCGACCGAGTCAGGTCAGCGGCGGGCGGGGGTCCTTGCAGGGCTGTGGTCGGCCGGCGAGACCATCTCCGCGGCCGCCGGTGCGGGCGTCTACGGCTTCGTACTCGCGGCCAGTGGGTTCGTGTCGTCGGCGGCCGACGAATCGGTCGTCCAGCCGCGGAGCGCCGAATGGGGCATTGTGCTCGGATTCTCGGGCATCTCTGTACTGAGCCTCATCGCGGCGCTGGTGCTCCTGGCTCGCTACACACTCACCGAGGATCAAGTCGATGAGTTGGCGCTTGCGCGTCAGGCATGACGCCAGACTGCCGCTAACTCAGCGCTTCAGACGCGGAGGAGCGGATGGATTTCATGGCGCCGGCCCATGTTTCGAGCTGATCGAACAAAACCCCTGCGCTATCGTCGTGCAGGGCGGCCGGGCTGAAGATGGAGAAGTTCTCGAAATCCGTGAAGAGCGAGAACGAAAGTTGCTGCCGGACATGGGCAATCTGTAGCTCACTGCAGATCGCGCGAAGGTGCTCGATCGCGCGGGCCCCACCCAAGGATCCGTAACTGACGAATGCCGCCGCTTTGTTGCTCCACTCGGCGTAGAGGTAATCGATGGCGTTCTTCAGCACACCTGAGGTGGAGTGGTTGTACTCCGGTGTGACGAAGATGAACCCGTCGTAGGCGCCGATCTTCGCGGCCCATACCTTGGTGTGCTCGCCGGCGTACTGGCCCGCCGAAGGCGGAATGCCTTCATCCAGATGGGGCAATGGGAAGTCAACGAGATCGATCAGTTCATAGTCCGCGCCGGTGCGGTTGGCTGCCTTGCCCAGAACCCAGTCGGCGACCGCCTTGCCGTTACGGCCAGGACGGGTGCTGCCAACGATTATTGCGATCTTGAGGTCGCTCACGAAAGTCCTTTCAACATAGGATGTTTCATTGTCAATTTGAGCCAGGCGGTGTCAGCGGTCACGCGAACTAGCAACTCTCAGGTGAAATTGGCGCCCCCGTCGACGACGATCGTCTGGCCGTTGACGTAGGCCCCGTCGTCGGAGAACAGGAACGCCACCATCGCAGCAAGGTCCTCCGGGACTCCGAGGCGATTCGACCGGACCGTCGCGAGGATCTCGTTGCGCCACTCTTCCGTGGTGTTCTCCAGCGCCGCCCCGGTGAGGATCACACCGGGCGCGACCGAATTGCATCGCACGCCATGCTTGCCGCCGACCGTGGCGGTGTGGCGCGTGAGCCCATAGAGTCCTGCTTTGGCGGCTTGGTAGGCGACCCGCCGATCCTCACCCATCCAGACACTGGTTGACATCGTGTTGACGATCGCACCGCTGCCCTGGTCGATCATGATGGGCAGCGCGTGGCGGATTCCAAACATGTAGCCAGTGAGTGTGACGTCGATGGTGTGCTGCCACACGTCGAGCGCGATCGACATCACGTCGGCGTCATGCTCCAGTGTGCGGGGGGAGAGGTCGGCTGCCACGTTGAACAAGCCGTCGAGCCGGCCGAATTCCTTGACCGTGAAGTCGATGAGCTCCTTGTACGCCGCCTCGTCGCTGATATCGAAGGCCCGGGCAACAGCCCGCCCGTCCAACTCTCGGATCTCGTCGACGACTGATTGAGCGGCGGAGATGTTGAGATCGGCGACCACGACGGCCGCGTCCTCCTCGGCGAGGCGCACCGCGGTCGCGGCGCCAATGTTGCCGGGCGCCGCACCGGCGACAATCGCGACCTTGCCCTCGAGTCCTCTCATTGCTTCACCCCGAACTCTTCATTGCTGCGGCACGTCCGTTGGGACCGTGCTCGCGCCTGTCTCGCTCGGCCCCGGCATCGGTTGGCGGCAAGGCGATTCGGCCCATGCGATCACCATCGCGCAGGCTGGAATCACATGGCACCCGTATGGGCCCCAGTCACCCCCCGTGCCTGCACGCGACCAGCTGACTCAACAATCCCCGCGCGGGACCAAGTCTTCGTTGTCGCCGTGTTCCGCTTGGGCCGTTCGAAGCCATTGGCTGGGTGGCATTCCGTAGGCAGCTCGGAAGCGCCGGGCGAAGTGAGTTGGATCTTTGAACCCCCACCGCCGGGCGACGGTGCTGATCGTGACGGAGTGGGCGGCAGTCTGCGACAACTCCATCCGCGCACGTTCGAGCCGACTCGAGATGATCCATTGCTCCAGATGCAGCTGGGCATTCCCGCAGACCCGGTACAGGTGGCGTGTGGAAACGGCGAGTGCGGCCGCGATGGCGTCGGGCCCGAGGTCCGGATCCCCCAGATGCTGGCGAACGTAGGTGCGCACCTGCGTGATCAGTGTGTGCTCGAGAACCTCCCGGGCAGCCGAACTCTCGCCGGCCACGCTCAGGATGAGGGCACGGATCAGTTCGGTACTCGCACTTCCGAGGGACGCGGCGACGGCTGTAGCGCTGAGGGCCTCGGCGTCCTTGGCCATGTCGTGAATGTGCCGACTGACCAACCCGTAGAGCGGGCTGCTGGCCAGGTGTTCACCCGCCCGTCGTACGACATCGATCGGCACCGCCAATTCATCTATGGGGACCTGCAGGGTTCGAGTTCCGCCGTTACCGCGCCAGGAGTACTCGAACGGTTGGGTCACGTCGCACAATTCCGTCTGGCCGGAGCGGACGGTCCGACTGCTCGACTCCGTGCTGAGTTGTCCCGATCCGACGCCGTGTTGAGCAATGGCGACGAACTCGCAGGGTGCCTGCCGGACGGCCTGTGCCGTACGGACGACGGAGATACCGCTTGACTCCAACTGAAATATCGCTGCCGTCCCGAATTCCCACACGCAAACTCTGGCGCTCACGGGTTCGCCGTCATCAAGCGTGACACGCGACATCACCCCGCCAGCGACCACCGCGCTTGTCACCGCGTCGCGGCGTTCTGTCAGCGGTAGCTGTGCGGTGTCAAGTAGGACGGTCACTGAACCTCCTGGTCTCACGCCGCCACCTCACCGCGGCCTGCCAGATCCAATCGGCCGGTGCCGCCGTCGTCTGGCGGCGTGAGCCGACACGATGGCAGCAAGGGCCGATTGATCCTGAGGCTTCGATTCTAGGCTGGGCCCATCGTCGTAATACAGCCGCCGAAGGAGCGGGAGACGCGTGGCCACCACCTGGTGAGTTGCGCGGGCCGAGCGACGGAGTGGAACCCGGGAGGCGTTGCGTGCAGCCATCGCTGACCGTCATCGGCGTCCCGCCGATTTCAGAGCGCGGGGCGAACCCCGTTCTACTCGGCCGGCACGGCGAGTGCGCTGTCCTCGACACCGGGCTTGCGACCGTTCGCAAAGGGCAGAGTTGGGCGCTCGTGCTGCGCGGCGAGGCTGGTGTGGGTAAGACGGCGCTTCTGAACTATCTCGTTCAACGGTCCACCGGGTGTCAGGTGATACGCGCCGCAGGGGTCCAGTCGGAGATGGAACTGGCATTCTCCGGGCTCTACCAGTTGTGTGCCCCCGGTTTGGATCGCGCGGACCGCTTGCCAACCCCGCAGCGGGACGCCCTGCTCATGGCGTTCGGGGTGTGCGCAGGCGACCCGCCCGACCGGTTCCTGGTCAGCTTGGCAGCGTTGGGATTGCTGGCCGAGGTGGCGCAGGAGCGTCCGCTGGTCTGTGTGATCGATGACGCGCAGTGGCTTGATCGCGCCTCCGCCCAAGCGCTCGCGTTCATTGCACGCCGTCTGGAGGCCGAATCGATCGCCCTGGTCTTCTCGGCCCGGGAGGCCGAAGAAGCGGAGCTAACCGGCCTGCCAACACTGGTCGTGGCAGGTCTTGCCCTCAACGACGCCCGCACGCTGCTGCGTTCGGCCGTCTGCGGGCCGGTGGACGACCGCGTTTTCGACCGACTCATCGCCGAGACACGCGGGAACCCGTTGGCACTGTTGGAGCTGCCCCGCGGATTCACGCAGGCCGAACTGTCGACCGGGTTCGCGCTGTTGGGGCCGCGGACGGTATCCGAGCGAATCGAGCAGAGCTACCGGCGGCGATTGGGGGTGCTCGGCCCCGAGACCATGCAGCTGTTGTTGGTCGCCGCGGCCGAGCCGCTCGGTGATCCGGTGCTGGTGTGGCGAGCCGCGGAGAGGCTTGGGATTGGCATGGACGCGCTGGGGCCCGCGTCTGCCGCAGGGCTGCTGGAGATCGGCACTTGCGTTCGGTTTCGCCATCCGCTGGTGCGCTCCGCAATCTACTGGGCCGCATCCCCCGCAGAGCGCCGCGCGACACACGGCGCACTGGCAGAGGCCACCAATGGGGAGGGTGATCCAGATCGGCGCGCGTGGCACCACGCCCAGGCGGCCACTCGGCCTGATGGGGACATTGCTGCCGAACTCGAAGTTTCCGCCGACCGTGCCCAGGCGCGTGGGGGTCCGGCAGCCGCGGCTGCCTTCCTTGAGCGCGCCGCCCAGCTGACTCCCGATCCCGCCCTGCGCGCCGACCGCGCATTGGCTGCCGCGCGCGCCGCGCACCTGGCCAATGAGCCCGATACGGCGCTGCGACTCCTGTCCGTCGCCGACGCCGGACCGCAGGACAAGACGCGTCGCGCGCACGTCGACGAGCTACGAGCGCAGGTCGCTTTTTCCAACGTTCGCGGCGGCGATACGGCCGCACTGTTTCTGCGGGCCGCCACGCAACTCGAACTGTTCGACGCCAGACTGGCCCGCGACGCCTACCTGGATGGCCTCTCCGCGGCCATGTTCTCCGGCGCGTTCACCGGCGACGATGGCCTGCTGCAGGTGGCGCGTGCTGCGCGGGCCGCACCCTCGGCGCGGCCCGCGCGCCCCCACGACGTTCTCCTGGGTGGTTTGGCGACGCGCTTCACCGACGGATACGCCGCCGGACTACCGGCACTCAAGCAGGCGCTGGCTGCGTTCGTCGACTCAGAGCTCACTGCCGAGGAAGGGCGCCGCTGGCTCTGGCTGGCCCACTGCACCGCGGTGGACGTGTGGGATGAGGAGACCTGGGCGGTCCTGCCTGACCTACAGGTCAGGCTGATTCGCGACTCCGGGTCGCTCGCCACGCTGCCGTTGGCGTTGTCGATGCGCGTCGGCGCCCACGTACTGATCGGGGAGCTCTCGGCGGCCGCATCGCTGATTGCCGAGCTCGCAAGGGTCACCGAGGTGACGGGCAGTCACCTCGCGCCCTACGGTGCCCTTCTGCTGGCCGCTTGGGAGGGCAGGGAAATCGAAGGTGTTGCTTTGATCGACTCGATTCACGACGAGGTTGGGCGCCGCGGCGAGGGAATCGGTCTGGCCTTCGCCAGCTGGAGCAAGGCGCTGCTCTACGGCAGCCTCGGCAAATACGAGCTCGCGATTGACGCTGCACATCAGATCGTGGCGCTCCCCCACGAACTGGGTGCCCCGACGTGGGGAGCGCTCGTAGAGACCATCGAGGCGGCCAGCCGATGCGGACAAGAAGAGCTCGGCTCGCAGGCCTTCGAAAGGCTGACCTCGATGACACGCGCCAGTGGCACCAACTGGGCGTTGGGCATCGAGGCACGTTCGCGGGCAATGCTCGGCGGGGAAGGAGCGGAAGGCGCCTACCAGGAGGCGATCGAGCGCCTCAAACGTACTCGGATTCGCGGAGAGCTGGCTCGCACTCACCTGCTCTACGGCGAGTGGTTGCGCCGCCACCGCCGCGGAATTGACGCACGCCACCGCCTGCGTACCGCCCACCACATGTTCACCGTCATGGGCGCTGAGGCATTCGCCCAGCGCGCCGCCCGCGAACTGCAGGCAGCCGGCGGGACGGCCCGCAAGCGCAAAGCGGCGACC
>Ga0193716_1000163_pt1 | contig 39434 bp, 40 predicted proteins | sample U2c1metaG_FD_145901 | JGI IMG/M metagenome (GOLD analysis project Ga0193716, IMG submission 145901) | Soil microbial communities from a riparian zone of the East river system, Colorado, United States - U2c1 | ecosystem: Environmental > Terrestrial > Soil > Riparian zone | place: USA: East River...
ATCGAATGTTCAGTTCAAGATTGAATTGGATAAGTTGGAGCCATAGATCTCGATGCTGGAGTGCGACACCGCGCCGGTTGCGCCATCCCTGGCTCTGCCACCGAAGGACGAAGCCACGCATGCCGAGGAACAGGAGTTCGGAATCCGAGTACAGTTCGATCCGCGATCCGGGAGGTATCGAGCGAAGGGCTTCGACGGCCGCGAGAAGTTCCATTTCCGAGATGTTGGTCCATGGATAGGCCCCGCACATCTCCCGACATTTCTTGCCCTCGATCACAACAGCGCCCCATCCGCCGGCGCCGGGATTGCCGATGGCTGAGCCATCCGTGAAGATGCGAACGATATCTGTCATTTTGTAGCTCCGGGGATGCGGCGACGTCATGTACGAGAAGCAATTCGTCGAAACCAGATGGCTATGCTGTTGCGGATGGGGTAATGATCTGAATGGCGAAGCTTTATCGAGCACCGAGGCCCGATGGGTTTACTCTTCTTGGTTGACGAAAGGATGGTGCAGAGTGGGGAGAAAAGCCGTTGCGACATCTGGCTCGCTGCTCCAGAATCTAGCTGACGTTGCAGCTCACCTTCTACGCGAGGCATTTGACTATGTTTGCGGGAGGCTGCCTGGGGAACGACACAAGAATGTTATTTGAGCTTTAGTCTTGGAAGATTGAAGTTTCGCTATTTATTCGCTTACAATTGCGCGAAGGGCCAGCCAATGTTCGGTCGAGTGTCAGCTCCGCAAGCGTTTGACCCGAGTGATCGCTTTGAAACTCGCTTAGCCATATCCGTGATCGTGGCTCGAGGGTCGAGTACGCAAGCAAGCTTCATGCCTCCAGACCGTAGCCGAACCAAAGGGACTTCAGGGGTCATGCGACGAATTCCTGAATGGCGCACCGATACCTGCTTGCGCCGCCACCCCGACTTCGTTAGCTATACTGAGTCACTGTTGATTGTTGCCTTTCGTTTGCTGCCTATGACGAGTGTGAATGCGTACGCGAAAGAATTTGGGGCACTGACCGAATCGGCGTTCGAAACCGAGGCATGTATACGTCTTGAACATACGGTGAGCGGCTTCCAACGCGTTCCTCCTAAACCTCAGGGCGACGGCGGCCTTGACGGCTTTTCCCACAAAGGAATGCGTGGATATTGCTGTTATGGCCCAATACCTACTTCGTTCACGAAGCCCAAAGATTTAGAAAAAGCCATCGTAGCGAAATTTTCCAGCGATCTGCGCCGTCTTTGCGAAGTAGACACCCAAAAGACTTCACTCATACACAAGGCAAACGAGGCTTTGCCGAATATCCTCCCGGTGGGCGCCAAACTTGCCGAGATCATTCTCATTTGCAATTGGTTCGAGAGTCACAAGATCATTGGACCTCTGCATACCGCCTTACCTACATATCTAAAGGCGAGCAAATGTAACTTTGTCTCACCGGAAGCCGATCTCCAAATCATTGGCCCTGTCGAGTTTGCCCAGAGGTATTACGCCGACGAATTGGCGCTCTATTCTCTGCAGAGCCGAACGATCATCGAGAAGGTGAAAACGTCGGCGAGCACACTAGCCGTCGCGCCGCCGCAAGGGTTTGACGCAAAAATGGCGACGCTGAAGCTCATCCGCCCAGGTAAGGACGCCGCCATCGACGGGTTGGCGGAAGACTTTCGTCACGACTGGAGAATGAATCTTGCCTTCGAACAGGAACTCGATGAGACGCTGCCGGATCTTCACCGAGCTCTTCAAGATGGACGAAGGCGAATACTGACGCGCGTCAACCAGCGAATGCTAAGTTCGTCCGAGCCGTGGAACGAACTGCCGGAAATGGTTGCCGAGGCTCGTGAGATCTTGAGGATCGAATTCGGCGCATACGCGAACATGGTTGATGACGTTAGCAATGGTGAAATCGCGAGACTGATTGGTATTTGCCCGATCGACTGGGAGGCGACCTAAACCGATGTCGTCCCATAATTCTATCCAGCAGCTCGCAGAGCTCTTACAGAATCATGCCAAACCGGTCATACGTCCGCAGCGGCTCGCACTATCGCCAATCTATGACCTCGACTACCGCATGGCAGTTATTGCATTAGCCTTTGCAATTCACTCTACAAAAACCTCAGAGGGAGAGCACCGCATCGATACGTCGAGGCTAAAGCTCCTTCAGTTTGTCGCTCAACGCCCTTCGCTGCTTCCGGCAATGAATCAATGGGCGAGTTCAAAGAAAACCTCACCGTTGCTACGAGGCTCCTCTCAACGCCTGAGGCGGGGATATATGGGGGATAGCACTTACGATCAGGTGGTCGAATACATGATCGCGTGCGGAATTCTGCGCCCTGAAGGGCAGTATTTAGCGCTTGGCCGAAATGGCTCGTACGTCGACTCGATAAGACTCGCTTCCGAGAAGGAAAGCATGTTTACGCAAGAAAGATTCACCTTGGCGGAACTCTTGAGGATGCGCGTCACCGTAGCGATGCTGGAGGGCCGATGATCCGATTGACGTTTATCGCGGTGAGGGGTACCTCGAGTCGAGGACCTTTCGAAGGCCGATTGGAACTCGGCGATGGAGTACAGGTCATCTCCGCTCAAAACTCCTATGGGAAATCCCTAGCGGCTAAAGCGGTTGCTTGGTGCTTTGGCGTAGAAGTTATGTTCGGCGTTCCTGCTAACGATGCGGCTTTCTTCCCAGACGCAGTCTGCGAAGAATTGGATTTTCCGGAAGCATCTGGCGCTCAGGTTTTGTCGTCGGAATGTTCGATTGGATTGCTGCAGAGCGACGGTCGCTCTCTGGTTTTGACCCGGTCCATAATTGGCGGCGATCGAACGATGATTGAAGTGCTCGAAGGTCAGAACAATGAAGAATCCACGCGCAAGAGTGTCCTGCAAACGAAACATCGATCCATGCAGGATCAGACCGGTGGTTTCCAACATTTTTTCTTCGAGTGGATGGGTTGGCCCCGGACTAAGGTTTTGACTTTTCGCGGCGATTCTTCCGAGCTGTACCTCGAGAATCTGGCCCCATCGTTCTATATCGAACAGAAAGAAGGATGGACTGCTTTACAGGCTTTACAAGTCGGCCGTTATTCTCAGCTTCAAATACGGGAGATTGCTACCGAATATCTGCTCGGAGCTTTGGATCAGATCGCCTTCCGAGTTTCGGAGCAGGAAGGGACGCAACAGCGCGCCGTGTTGAAAGAGGCCGCCGACGAGATAGCGAACAGAGTCAACGGACTATTTAACGTTCGTGGGTGGCCACTGTCTTGGTCTAGCCACGGTTCGATAGCTTCCGTCGCCAAAAGGTGGCGTGAAAGCACCCTTGTTGAACTTTTGAAATCGCAGGCCAATGTTGATCTTGAGACAAGGATATCAACGCTCACGACGAGGATCGAAGCGCTCCGTAAAGCCCTAACAACAGATCCGATTGACCCTGCAGACCTTTCCTCAATGGCTGCGGTATCCCAGCAAGCAATCGAGCTAAAGAATGAGCGGCATCGGCTGAACGTGGAATTGAATTCTCTGAAGATCCAGCACAGCCAAGCAATCGAGCTTGGTGCAAGTCTGGACGCCAGAATCCAATCTGCATCGGACGTGTTGCGACTCAAGAGCACAGGAGTGGGGCGTTTAGATCATATAGAGTGCCCAACCTGTCATCGCGATCTAGACCCCAGCACATTTTCGCTCTCAAAGCAGTCATCAGAAGAGATAGAAGCACATTTAGAGGGTCTGAAAAGAGATCGAGCTTTGATTCGAAGCAATGCCGCCAACATTAGCGCTGCAATGGCGGCGCAGGCGGGGAGTATTAATGTTGTCGACGAGCAGCTGAAAGAGGCAGAGAGCACTTTGACCTCCGTTTCAGATTCGATTGGAACCGTTCGTGAACAGTTGACTCGTCGCGCAGCTGATTTGTCGGCGGCGGAGCGCGAACAGGACCGTGCTGTCGGAATCAGACGGGAAATCGCACAACTACAGGTCGAAATCGACGGCTGGTTGAAACGCGCTGACGCCCTAGAGTCCACGGGCGCAGCGCAGACCGACATTGCGCAACGTCGCTCCAAGCTACAGGAGTCGTTGGCTCGGTATATCCGAGAACTCGGTCACAGTGCCGTGACCTTGGATAATATTGATAAATTGCGACTAGATGAAGACTATGTTCCATATTTGGGAGTTCGGCGTCTTCACGCATTGGGCTCAGCGAGCGATCAATCTCGCCTCATTGCCGCTTACAGCTTAGCGGTGGCCGATGCGTCCAAATCGCTTGGAGGACTCCACCCTGGATTCGTGTTGCTTGACGAACCCCTCCAGCAAAACCCTGATGACGAGCACCGCGAACTTCTATTCTCTTCACTTACCAGTGACCTCTCCACGATCGGTTTTCAGCTTGTAATTTTCACTTGGCTACCCAAGACCGATATCGCAAGACTAGAGGCGGCCGGTATCCAGGTGCTTCATCCCACTGGCAGGCATTTTCTCAAGCTGCTTCCAGACCCTGCGATCACCGCGACAGATGGACCTTCCAGCATCGACCCGGTTCAGGCAGAATTGCCGAAATCGGAGGCCCCAAATACTTTGGTCGGTCCTGGTTCCGATGAGGAAACCTTCGCTGATGAAGAAACGGGATCTCCAGGAGGAGACGAGCCACCTTAGCACCATAACGGGACTATCCGATACGTTGTGTGTATTGCGGGTCATATATTGAGCCCGGATTAATTTGAAGGACCTCCAGCTTACTGGGAAGGGTCAGGCCAAAGTTCTGTACTCAATGTCATAGACAAGCCGATTTGGGTGATCCTCCGGCGGTAGGGCCTCGCAGGTAATCAGGCGACCTGCATTGGAACAACTTGTCCGAAGGGTGCCCGTCGGCCTCCGGTGGACGCCCAAAGGACCGGATATGCCGGTTCCGAGTCTGGGAATGAGCCGTAGAGGTCGGTGAGGAACGTCGGCCACAATTCAAGATTTTTCACCATGCTTCCTTTCTTGCCTCCAGCAACCAGTCACGGATACATTCGCAAACATCCCGTTCGCCGACTTATCGACCCGAACTTCCATAGACTCATCAGCGTTGGTGCGGTAATTCGCGTTGTCGTCCTGTTCGCACTCGGCGAGAATGGAGCATGGCTTTAGATCCATTGCAGGTAAAGGTCGCCGAGACCGTTTGCGCCCGCTTCACGAGTTCGCGGCGACCGGTCGCGCGCAAGGAACTCGTACTGCTGGTCCGAGACGGATATGTGCTGGACGAGATGGCCAATCGCACCCTGATCCGGACCGACGCGAATCGTGCGCAGTATTTTCCAACCCTGGGCACCTTCGCCCTGCTCGATGATACAGACGAAAGACTGATCGCAGCGCACGAGGCGACAGTCCGTATTCTGCCCATACTCCTCCGCCTATACGAGACGCGCGATGCGTCGTATACGTACACGTCCGACGAGCTGATCGAGGAGGTTCGACTCCAGGATGGCACGGTCGATCCGCAGCAGGTTCGGTTGGGGCTGTATCTCTCCATCTCCGAGTTCGGCGCAATCCAGGGCTGGAAGCCGTCTGAGGATGGCCTGGATATCTAAGCCACGGCGTCATTGAGGTTACTTCTTGCAATCTCAAGCACCTGTTCAAACGTCGCAGTCACCGCGGAGCGGTTTCAAGAGGCATCTATTACCTTTATGCTGCCTGAGGTACTGGTTGCGCCCCAGGGAATGGGACAAAGGCCGTTTGAGTTTTCCAGAGCCGGTGCATCAGGATCAGGAGTTTCCGTGCCACGGCGACAACGGCGCGTTTCTTTGCATTGCTGCCGCCGCGAAGGCAAAGCGCCAAGCCCCAACGCCTCAGGGCGGAGTCTCTGCCAAATCTTCCCAGCATGAAGTGAGAACATTGCACTGCCAGTTTTCGCATGAGTTGATCTCCAGCCTTGGTGATTCCCAACTGGGAGATAAATTTGCCCGAGTCCTGCTGTTTGGGTTGAAGACCGAAATAACAGCCCAGGTCGCGACTTTTCGAGAAGCGGCTGGGGTCATTATCGAGCAGCAGGACGAAGGTCAGCGCGGTCAGCGGTCCCACGCCCGGGATGGTCAGAATCGGTGCTGTTTCAGGGTATTCTGATTTCATTTTGTGGCATCACCTGGCGCGGGAACTTGCCCTTACCTTCGCGAACGTGGATGATCATCCGCTTGCTGTCGATGTCGGTGACCTTGAGATCGAGCGCCTCCTGACAGCGGAGGCCCGCGCTGTAGTACAGAGCCAGCAGCGCCCGATGCTTGATGTTCATCTCTGCATCGAGCAGGGCACAGACTTCCTCGCGACTCAAGACCGTGGGCAGCTTGCGCCGTACCTTGGGCTTGATGACTTCCTGATCGAACCGCGAAGGAATGTCGCAGCACATGCGGGCTCAGCGGCTTGGAGATCCCCTCTGCTGAAACTCAAGCCTGGCGAGGGATGGAAGAGTCTCGCTGAGGGCATTGGCGATTTGGCGTAAAACGAGAACTCTCCCGGCGACGTGCGCATTTAGCAGGAGATCCCGCGTTCCGCGCTGGGTTAGACCCGGCAAACCAGATATCGAGAAGCCTCGGGAGCCGTGACTCTTAGAGAGTGTTGGCTGAAGCAGCCCCGCCATGCGCCGCCGCCAATACCGCCATCATCATCGCGTAGAAACAACCCTAAACGTATGCACCGATATGGGACGCCAAGTTTGGGAACTTCTCGCGAAGTCAGAAGCTGTTAGTGCTTTGGAGCAATGGGTCGTCTGGATCGCTTAGAGACTGCGCTCTTCGGCAATCGCGGTACCGCCTGAACGCCCGCCCAAAGCGTTGCGATCGTTTGCTCGACCACGAGAGCCTGGTCAGGCAAGTCAGGCACAACCCCTTGGATGACCATGAGTGTGGCGAGACCAAAGATCGAAAACCACCAGGTGTGAGCTACCACTATGTCATCCCTGTTTGGCAATCCTTCATCCTTGGCAACATCGAAAAAGAGCTGCACGAAACGCCCGAACAACGGCGCGCCAAGGTCGTTGATATATTGTCCAGCGCGGACGCCATTGCGGTTCTCAGGCCCAAAGAAGACGTTACGGAACTGCTGTGGATGGGCAATGCAGAATTGAATCAAGCCGCGTGAAGTCGCAAAAAGACGCTCTTTCGGCGCAAGATGTTTAGCGGCAATCGCGTCGAAGTTCTGAACCATCAGCCCGATCGTCTCGCTGCTCAACTCAACAAGAATGTGCCACTTGTCGGGGAAATGCTGATAGATCACGGCGTGCGTATAGCCGATCTCTTTAGCGATCTCGCGAAGTGTCACGGCTTCGTAGCCGCGATCGGCAAACATTTTGCTGGCAGCCGCAAGGATTTCGCCCCGCAACCTCTCCTTGCGCTCTACCCGTCGACTTGGTGATGTGGATGTCACTTTCAATAGCTTAGTCCGTTTTGACACTTTTTGCGACCAAAAGTTGATTTGTAACCATTGATAGAACAACCGTTGATTATTTTGCTACCAATGGTTAGTACAGATCTCTAATCGTCAGGTCGCGTATTTGGATGGCGGCCATATACGAGACAAAAGGAGAAGACCAATGATCGTTGTAACAGGAGCAAGTGGAAAGCTTGGTGGACACGCCATCAACGGTCTTTTGGAAAAGATGCCGGCAGAGCAGATCATTGCAGCCGTTCGTAATACCGAAAAGGGTTCGAGCCTGGCAAACCTGGGCGTGCAGCTTCGCGAAGCGGACTACACGAAGCCCGAAACCCTCGCCAAGGCCTTCGCAGGCGCAGAGAAGGTCCTGCTGATCTCGGCCAGCGAAATTGGCCAGCGGTTCGCACAACATCAGCATGTGATCGACGCTGCTGTGGCCGCCAACGTCAAACTGCTCGTCTATACGAGCATTTTGCGTGCGGATACATCCGCTCTTTCTCTTGCAATGGAGCATCTGGCCACGGAGAAGGCGATCCAGGCTTCAGGCTTGCCGTTTGTCATTCTGCGCAACGGCTGGTACTTGGAGAATCACACGGAATCGTTGGCCCCTGCGCTACAGTATGGGGCGATCCTGGGCGCAGCGAAAGAAGGAAAGTTCGCTTCCGCCGCGCGGGCAGACTATGCCGCTGCAGCCGCAGTTGTCCTTACCAGCCAGGGACACGAAAACAAAGTCTACGAGCTTGCAGGGGATGAATCCTTCACCCTTTCAGAACTCGCGGCCGAGGTCTCCGAGGTTACAAAGACCGCCGTGGTTTATCAGGACCTCCCACAGGAAGAGTACGAGAAGGCACTTCTGAAGTTTGGCTTGCCGACGCCCATTGCAGCGATGCTTGCCGATTCTGATGTCGGCGCTGCGAAAGGCGACTTGGATAGTCAGTCGGGAGACCTTCGTTTCCTCATCGGTCGGCCAACCACCTCTATCATCGAGGCGATCCGATCGGCTGCGTAAAGGCCTGTAACGATTCATGCGACAGATAACTGTGGAAACCCACGGGACTAGCGGAGTGCTGGCTGCGCAACTCACAGGCTCTGGGATTCACGTCAGAGCACCAACTTCGTTCACGAAAGGATTGTCTATGTCGAACTTCCCCACACCGCTTGAAGAAGTCATTCATCACAACGTTATTAAGAACAACAAAACAGGCGGCCCGGCGCTTGATATCGGGCCTATGCAGTTGCTGTGGAGGGCACTGGGAGAAAACACCGGCTACACGTTCTCCATTTTTGAGACCACGATCGTGCCCGGCATGGGGATTCCCCTCCATAAGCACCCCTTTGCAGAATTTTTCTATGTTCTGGAAGGCACGCTGTCAATGGGACACTGGAACGGTCAGGGCGCCGCTGAGTGGGACGTGTATCAAGTCGGCGAGAGCCTGGTGGTGCAGCCCAATGCGCCTCATACGTTCTTCAATAAGAGTGAGCGTCCGTGCCGCATGCTGAGTGTGTCAACGTATCACCACGAGCGAATGATGAAGGATGCGGTGCATCCGGAGGGCAGGACAGATTTTCTGCCCGCTCAACTCACTCAGGCCGACTTTGAGAAGTTGACCAAGTCCATGGAGAAGAATCAGGCATTCCTTGTCGCAGACCATACTTAGTACGGGCCATCTCTTGAGTTCACCTTTGAACTCAGGAGATGCACCCCGCGCTGTGAGGGGGGACAGAAACGATTCCGCCTCTCTTCTTGAAAAGGCAGCGGACTGTCCTCGCGGAGTCTATGGGTTTGTGAGACGCGAGTCTAATCCGCGTTTATCATTTGTCGAAAACAAGGGTTGGTATCTATCGAGGAGCGGCAAATGAAATTTTCGCGCTGGGTATTCAATATCGCGGGTGTCTATGGAGTGATTTCGGTGGCTCCGTTGTACTTTATGGAGCAAGTAATAGGTGGGCAGGATCCACCAGCGATCACGCATCCGATGTTCTTTTACGGATTCGTCGGGGTGACGCTGGCGTGGCAACTCCTGTTCTTTGCGATTGCCTACCAGTCGGTGCGGCTGCGTCCAGTCATTCCTTTCGCCGTGCTCGAGAAGTTGAGCTTCGGCATCGGCGCGATGGTGCTATACCGCCGCGGGAGGCTGGACCATAGCGATCTGTACTTCGGCGGCATTGACCTTGCGCTGGCAGTGCTGTTTATGTTGGTCTGGTGGCGGCTAGCGCGAGAGGGAACACCAGGCTAGCACCAGGGATCCAAGGGGCTTAGTTTTCCTGAATTGACCAATCGACCTACCATTCAACGCTTGGGCTCTTTCCTTACTGACCAAGTGGTCAGCAAACAGGAAGTTGAGATTGCTGACGGATAGCCCGTGCCTCGGGAGCAACGCGGAAGTGTTGAATTTGTACGAAGCTCGATGAGTGGATTGGCGATTATGCATCAAATGACGCCGATTGGCCTAGCGAACCCACTCTGCTGAAATCCGAATCACGTCGCATCCACGGGAGGGTTTGTTTCCGTGGGAGCCGCCAGCAAGGAGAAGTGGAACGTCGCGCCACGCCCGCCGTCGCCGTTGGCCCAGATCCGACCGCCTTGCGATTCGACGATCGACTTGCTGATAGCCAGGCCCATGCCGCTGCCTTGCGGCTTCGTCGTAAAGAATGCATCAAATATCTGGTCTGCCATGCCCAATGGTAGCCCGGGGCCTGTGTCATTTACAGAAATCTCGACTTGGCCGTCCTCACACAATTGCGACTTGACCGTGAGCGCTCCGCCGGTCTCCTTCATCGCCTCGATACCATTGAGCATGAGGTTCATCAGTACCTGCTGCAGTTGCACCCGGTCCGCCGTGATTTTGGGAAGATCGGCGGCCAGGTCCGTACGAATCGAAACCGCATTCTCGTTGGCTTCGCCCCGCAGCAGCGGGATCATTTCGCCGATGACCTCATTGATCGCGACCAACTCTCGTTTGGGAGGGGACTTTTTGTACAACGATCGCAGACGGTCGATAATCTCCGAGGCAAGGACGCCCGCTTCGATGATTTTTTCCGTTCCTCTGCGAGCTTCAGTCACTTCGGGCGGGTCGCGTTGAAGCCATCGCAAAGATGCCTTGGCATTAGCGGTTGTGACCGTAAGGGGCTGTGCGAGTTCATGAGAGATGGAGGCGACCAGCTCTCCCATCGTGGTGACCCGATTGGTGTGTGCAAGTTCTGCCTGTAGCTCTTCCGCACGCTTGCGATCTTGAATGTCCGTCGCAGCACCGTACCATTTCACGATCTTTCCTCGCTTGTCCCGCAGCGCCACGGCGCGGCTCAAAAACCACCGATACTCCCCGTCGGTGCGGCGGATGCGCATCTCCTCCTCGAACGGCTCACCACTGGCAAAGCTCGCTTCTATTCGTCGATGAATTCGATCCAGATCGTCGGGATGAATCGCAATTGTCCTGACTTCCTCCGCTTCCAACTGCGACAGGCCGGTATACTCAACCCAGCGTCGATTCACAAATTGAAGAGCCCCGCGGGGGCCAGCGATCCACGCCAGCGCCGGAATGGTCTCAATGGCATCGCGAAGTTTTCGATCCTCTCCCCGCAAGTGTTGCACTCGGAGTTGATGCATCCCCCAAAGGAATGCCAGAAACGCAGCCACGCACAACAGGCGGAACCAAGTCGTCTGGTACCAGGCGGGAGCGATGCTGAAGTCCAGATGCGCTCCCGCCTCGTTCCAGACTCCGTCGTTATTGCAGGCGATGACGTGAAAGCTGTACTTGCCCGGAGGAAGGTTCGTATAGAAAGCCTGTCGCCGTGTGCCGGCGTTCTGCCAGTCGGTATCGACGCCTTCGAGTTTGTAACGAAAAAGAACTCGTGTCGGGATGGCCAGGCTCAGGGCGGTGTAGTTGAACTCCAGGTTTCCCTTGGCCGGCAATGCCAGCGGACCATTCGTCCCGCTATATATCCTGCCTTTGTAGACGACGTTATTGACGAAAACCGGCGGAGGAATTCGGTTCCTCGTATTCTTGAGCTTCGCCGGATCAATCCACGCGATCCCCTTGGTAGTCGAAAACCAAAGTACGCCGGAAGAAGACTCAACAAGTGAAGGCTCCGGCCACCGTTCTTCAGCAAGTCCGGGAAGTCCGTCCTGAATGTCGAATCGATTTGCCGATACACCATATTCTGAATCGTTCAGCCATCTCTTTAACTCATCTGCAGGAACTTGAATGGCTCCCGACGTGCCGTTCACCCAGAGCTCGCCTGCCTCTGTTTCCACTAGACCGGAGACTCTTCCGGGATTGCTCTCATCCTTCCAGTGCATCAGGCTGAAACGTCCATGTGAAAAGAGAACGACGCCGCCCGACCCTCCCAGCCATATATGGTCACCCCGCACAGAGACGACGGCGACGGAGATATTTAGAGTCCCTTCCGGAAAAGAAAAGCGATGGTATGTGCTGCCGTCCCACTCTACTAACTTGTTTGAAAACGCGAACCATACGTTGCCGTCGGAATCTCCCGCCATTGCGCCAATGACGCCGGGCTTCCTCCCGAGCGCTTCGGTCACTTTGGTCCATGTAGTTCCAACCCGATGATAGGAGTCGGGAGTGAACGTATTGATCCATAGCTCATGGTTTCGATCCAAGGCTATATCTGCGGCGCTTCGGATATCTCCAGGAGGAAATTCCACTGGCGAAGGGTCGCTTCCCGTAGTCCGCCATAGACGGGCGTCCCCCAAACCGGACGACCAGATGCTTCCATCAAATGCGCGGCGAATCGCGAGAGTTTGGCGAGTCCTGGCGAACACTTGCGCATGGCCATCTTTGTCGATGTGAGTCAGGGGTTGTTCCCGGTTCCCAGCCCAGACATCTCCGTCGTCGCCCGCAGCGATCGCAAACTGATGGTCGGTTGTCTTTGGCATGGCCACCGTGGAAAAGACGTTGCGCCGCAGCTGGTCGAGGCCTGAGGTTGTACCGATCCAGACGGTGCCTTCTCTGTCGATCAACAGGGCCGGCGCAACACTTGCGCTAAGTCCCTGCTTGACGGTGAACGCTTCTGCATTGTCGATGCTGAGCGGCTCGCCCACCTTGTATTGCTCAACATTCTTAAAGCGGTAGACGCCCCGGCCGGACGCAGCCCAGAGGGCGCCATCGGGAGCAAATGCAAAGTCTCCGAAGCCATAGTGTGGCTGGTGAGTTTCCTGCGCTGCAGGCAACGGATTGGTTGGGTCAGGATAGCCGATCACTCGGCGCAAGCCACCGACGTCGGAAAGCCAGATTGAGCCGTCTGGGGCCTGCTTGAGGAAAGCGTAATCGCCGCCCACACCTTGCCCGGAAGAGCAGCGCTTGAATTTCTGCTCTCCGGGTTTCAGGAAGTAAAGAGCGCCGGTCGGCCACGCAACCCAAAGCGTCCCCGCGCGATCCATCAGAATCGCCAAAGGGAAACTACCTGGAAATGCGGGGTCATTGTGAATCTGTTCACAATTGCCATTCTTAAGATGGAAAAGACCAGCAGAGCCTGCAATCCACAGAGATCCGTCGCGGTCTTCGACGGTGCCGTTCAACCCCTGAGCAGGCGTGCAGTGGCGGTCAGGGTAATTCGTCACCCGGTTGTCTTTCCACAGCAGCAGTCCGCGGGATCGCGTCGTCAGCCAAACGCCGCCCGAAGGGGACGGAAACACGGTGACGATGTCCATATTGTGTATCTGTCGATTGGTGACTTCGTCCGTCGATTCAAAGCGCATGCCGTCAAATCGAAAGACGCCCGTTGCCGTCGCCAGCCAAAGGAATCCGTTTGGCGCCTGTTGTACCGCGAAGACCGCGCTAAGGCCATTCTCAGTGGTCCACGCAGTATGATGGAAGTCGATTAAGGCCGCGGGTGCTCCCCCTTTGAGGGTCCGGGAGTTGTGACCCGCCTGCACGTTCCCCGGTGCCGGCGTTTGCCCGAGCGACAGCGGACACCGACTATAGGCAACGATCATTAAGACAACGAGCCAGCATAGCTGTGAGGCTGTGACAAGGATTGAGGGTGCTGAGCCGTCGCAACCTCCGACGGGACCCAAGGACCGCGCTCGTTCGTGTTTTTTCCTCACAGTAACCCACATTTTAGTCGTAACCCACTAGCAGTGATTATGAGTTGGCACGGTGAGAAAAAAGCATGCGCTGCCGATGTCTTCACGCCGACTCTGAACTAGCGATAACAGGGCGAGTCACTCAGCGAGCCTCGTGCCATCTTTGCCGACGTGGAATTCCCGTAAATCTACGGCCTATTCGCACCCTCGCGTTATTCTGGCGCGGCCAGGATATGCTTTATTTCCGGCCAGATTATGCCGTAAATCACAGTTGTTATTGAGGTTGAAGGCACCTTCGAGAGCAGCAATCGCTACTGCTTCACAGTGCCCCGCCGGCGGCCAGCGCTTCATAGTCGGCGCGCAGTCGGTAACGCCTCGCCCGTTTGGAGGTGTTTACGGGTTCCAGAAATCCCTCGTGCACCCACCGCCGACACAGTTGCGCTGTGGTTCGCGGCTGAAAGCCGAAGAGAGCGCCAATCTCTTTAGCGGTGAGTTCCCGAGACTGTTCGAACAGGGTCAGAACTTTACGTTGCCGGGCGTCGAGATTGCGAAGCACCTTCGTCTGGTCGATGCTTCCTCTACCAGCCTCGGCCCGTGCCTGAGCCTCGACCTTCTGGAAGGACGTCGCCATGCCTTCAATAAAATAGGCAATCCATTTGGTAATGTCGGCGGCGGTTCGTCCCAGATAGTAGTTGTGGGATGGCCCAACCGTCAGTGCTTCGTAGTAGTCCTGCAAGTTGAGCGCATAGTATTCCTCAAGCGCGTAAAGCCCTTTGAGGCCATACCCTCCAAGATGCAGGATCAATGTCGTCAAGAGCCGCGCCGTTCGGCCGTTACCGTCAAAGTAGGGGTGGATCGTCGCGTATTGATAGTGGGCGATAGCAGCCCTGATGGGAACTGGCAAATCATCAGTCTGGTTAATCCAGCGCGTGAGTTGATCCATCAGCTCCGGTACATCCTTTGTTTCAGGCGGCATGTAAACAATGTTCCGTGTGCGACTGTCGCGGATCACATTCTGCCCATCCCGGTAAGGAGTCGGCTTGACACGGGTCTTTCCGGCGCTCATGACGAGCGCATGGAGCCGTTGTATAGCTGCTTCTTCGACTGGGCCACCGCGCTTCGCTGCGCGCTCCACCTCGTCGAGAGCTGCATAGTATCCTTTGACCTCGTCCTGGTCGCGCTCACGCCCCGGAAAGTGCTGGTTCTCGCTGAGCACCTTCTCGACTTGCTCCTGGGTGAGACGATTTCCTTCGATCATGGTCGAGTAGTGAGTCGAGAATAGGCGCGCGGTCTCTCTCAGATTTGCAAGTACCCGTGGGGTAATTGGCAGCATCTGGATCGACTGCTTCACCGCCTCGATCCGCATGAGACCACCGGCAATCGCAGGAGTGATCGAGAAATTTGGAGAAAACAGATTCTTTTTGCGAAGGGGCATGGCATACTCCGGCAGGCGCTACGCCGTTATTTGGATATTATAACGCCGTTATCATGCCGATAACACGCCGTTATTCCAGGGAAGATGCCGACCCAAAAAACGCATTCAACAGGCTCTCTTATGCAAAGAGCGTGGGCTTGTCAGGATTGGATCGGATCGGCATAGAGGGCGCGAGAGTTGGCCCATCATCCCGCGCAGGGTCGTAACCGTAGTGCTTGCCCGTCCGCAGTGCCTCGGCCACCTTCTGCAGAGCCGTTTCTATCGACCAGTTCGACGAGAGGCGGACACTCTTCTTGTCATTGCGGCAAATAATCGAATCCCCCTCGATCAGAATCTGATGAGGCTTGTAGGTCGTAAACCGGATAGGTCTTCCTGTTGCCTTGTTGCGTGCGGCGACGACCTTCAGATGGGCTGCACCCTCAAGCAGAGATTGCACTTCGCGCTTGGCAGCCCCTAACAGGAAATGTTTCATCACCTGACTGGCAAAGTAGTACCCACGCGGCGGTTCGTGGTTGCTTCGAAGGGGCAATCCGAGAAAGATGCCCATCTCACTGTTGTAGGGATAACCGCTTCCACCCGTCGCTATCTGAGCGGCTGCATAATCCGCCTGAGCGTTTTCGAGTTCCTGCGCAACGTCTGCGTAGTCGCCCTGAACTGCAGCAGCTTCATCCGAGCGAAGCATATTCCATGCAGTCGTTTCATCTTTGCTGCTACGTTCCTTGATATAAGCCATGAGCGCCGGGTATTTGTCTTCAGGAGTCATTGGATCGAGCCTCAATGTGCGACTGGTTGTTTTCACCGGGGTTTTTAAGATGTCCTGCCGAGGGCAGCGAACTCACGCTGCAAGCTGCAACGACACGCATGGGGTGGCCGGAGATCCGGGTCCCGGCTCACACGGTCCACCCAGCAAAGGAGCGAGTTCGAGGAGTTTGCCGGACCCGCACGAACCACATCGCCTCCAAGCCGAGTTGGACACCCTCTTGCAGTTCTCACAAAAGACTGCCTGATCGAGTGGGATCAAGACCAGACCAGCTTCGTTCCTAATCATCTGCACGTTGCACATAACAACCTCCCGTGCTCGGAGGGCGGCATCCTTGCCTCCCTCTCTGTTGTGGTTACGCTGCGGCGCGGGCCGCAAACTCCTCAAGGGCCGTGACAAGTCGCTTGAGCGTTTCAAGATTGCGAATGGTCGTCATAGACCGAATCTGCAACTGCTCCAGTACCGACACAAATTGCGTGTCGCCGATCTCCTCGGAGAGAGAGTGCGCTTTGCGAATACCACGCGCTGCGCGCTCCATGGCGTCAGAGACATCCGACTGGAGTTGAGCATTGGGAATTGCATTCGCACGCCGCGCCCGCGACACCCGCCACAAAATCTCGCCATAGATCGGATCTCCGAGAATGCGTCGGAAACCTTCGATCTTCGCAGTCGTCTTCTGATCGACTGGACCCCGCTGAACAGCGGGAGGTCGCGCCCCGGACGTTCTCTCTATCGAACCCGACTTCGGAAGCGCCCATTGCCATAATCAACGCCGTTGGGGTTGATCTTGCCGAGAATGAAGTCGAAGAAGCCCTCTTGCTTGCGTGGGGAAGGTTGCGAAGGCGTCGGTTGATTCGGTGTTTGCCCGAAGGAGAGGGGCGAAAGGGCCAACAGCACTGCGCATAAGGTCATTGAAAGCCGTGTCATCTTCACTCTCCGGAGGAACTGTCGAGAGATACTCCTGCCATTCTTCTGCGTCGCTGTTTGCGGTTGTCCGCTTCTTTGAAACGCAGGTTGACCCCTATCTCCGGGTCAAGATAACTGTGCATCTTTGGATAGAGCCGCGGGGCAAACCCCTCAATCCGGAAGCTGGGAGCGCGACGGACATGGAGGTGGGAGTAGCGCGTCCCCTCGCGGTTGTCCACCATCAATATCTCCATCTGACCCACGGGAAGATTCTTGATGTGGTCCTCGCGCGCTCGCGTCTCCTTGATGTCGCTCTCGCTGCCGGTGCCGGTCTCGGTGTATTTAGCTGAAAAGAGTCCGGTCCTGCGTACCGATAAACTGCGGCGCTTTGTCGCGATCTTAGCTGACGCCTTGAGAAACCACTGCGCTGTGTTCTCCTCGGAGACGTTCATAATCATCTTCGTGCCGGGAGCGGAAGATACCTCGTCCGAGAACGCCTGGCTCACTCGCTGCAACTGCGGCAAGCTCTGGAACGAGAACAGGAAAGACACTCTGGCTCCCCGCGCAGTCTGAAGCACCTGGGTAAATCCCGGATAGGCGAACGGAGCGAACTCGTCCAGAATCACCGATAGCATCGGTTCGTTTACGTCTCGTTCGCCTGTGGCGCGCGCGTAGCGTTTGCCCACCATGAGTTGAATGTTCTGCAGCAGAATCTTTCCCAGAGCTTCGACGGCACGCTGATTCCGGTTCGTATTGAGCGAGACGAAGAGAATGAGGTCTTGTTCGAAGACATCGTCGAGTGTCAAAAGGTCTTGATAAGACCCAGTGACGATGGAAAGCTCGTCCTCCAGAAAGCTCAGAAGTTCGTTCAATAGGCCCTGGATCTTTTCGACGCGCTCGCGATCTGCGAGGGACCGCTGCAGCATCCGCACCGACATCTCGAAGTTCAATCGCTTTTGCGTGGATACGCCGGATAGAGAGGCGAGGCGGGTTTTGGCGATCCCAATTTGTTCCTGAAGTACGTTCTCATCGAGCGCCATGACCAGCACGTCGTATACGTTGAACAGCTTCCCGGTGTACTGGAGGATGCGAACGAGGTCGGACAGATACGCTTCCTGGTGACCCTTGAAAAAGTCCTCTCGCAATCCGAAGGATCGAAAGATGAAATTGACATGTTCCTGATAGGCGTCGTCGAGCGCATAGAAGGGGTTGTAGCGAGCGGACTCTGTAGGGTGCGTCGGATCGAGGACGCGGAGGTCCTGCAGACGCCCGGCGGCCTCGATGTGCGGCAGGAGACGATCAAGGAATTCACGTTCTCCCTTGCCGTCGAAGATGATCATCGGCATCTTTCGGCTTCCAAACGCGAGAAGCCACGCCTTGTTGGCATTGGCCTTCAAAGCACCGTCGACCTCATAATATTTGGGTGCAACTGGGATCGTTTCTGCTGTTGCAGTGGTATTGCTCTTCATGAGTCCTCCTAGCTTTTGCCGTCGCTGTCTTCGGCTCCTGCGGCGCCCGCCACGGTACGCGCCACCAACCGCGCAGCGTGATATGTTCCCCAAGTTCCGATGTTGTAGCGATGAACGGTCGGCCCTCGTCTTGCCGGCTGCGACGACCACCCTCCAACGTTGGTACTTCTGCTTGTTGTTCGGGCACCTGCCGAATTTGTGTTGCCCGTAGGAACGGTTGCCATCGTTGCGCTTTCTCCCTCGGCATCCGTATCGCTTCCGGCGAGCGCATCGCTTAAGGAGTTGCGCATCTGGTCTGCGTGACCTTCGATTGTCGGGCCAGCGCCGAAGCCACCGAACGCCTGGTCCGACGGATTCGGTGATCCAAGCCTTGGGCTACTTTGGGGCGGGGCTGGTTGGTTCGTCCCCGCCGCGGCAACGCCAGATCCGCCTTTACCTGTAGATGTGGCCGCAGCGGGACCACCGGCGCCGGATCCGGTCCCACCAGTTCCGGTAGCAGTAGCCCCAGCAAACGTTCCTTCAACGGCTGCGGCACCCACTGTTAGAGCTGTCACCGCCGCTCCGATCAATGCGCCGGCCGTGGATCCGACGTCACCACTGACGATCCTCTTGGCGATAAAAGGGATTACCGCAATCGCGAGCGAATAGATAATGCTCGCAATGCCAATAAGGATGGAACCTTCGAGATTCCCGAGGCCACCGAGAAAGTTGTTTTGGCCCAACATCTGGCTGATTTGACCCATCTGAACCGCACCCAGTAGAGCCCCAAAACCGCCATAGAGAATTGGCCAAGCATTCCAAATGAATAGATTTTCAACGTAGGCTTTGGCGATTCGGTTCGTGGCACCAAGCGGCATAAGCGCAATAACGATCGGACCGAAGATATAAAGTATGCTGCCGTAAAAGATGTAAAAGAATCCGAAGATCGCAATGACGAACGGGTAAAGGAGATATGCGACGATAATCAAGAGTGCGTCTATAAGGCCAGGAATATCGCCCGTTACGAGCCCCCACAATTTTTGTGATCCAGCTTGGTTGAACTGGGTCTGAAGATCGGTCTTCCAGTTGTCGAGCAGGTTGCCAAACCCGGATGCGTTACTCACCCAATTTCCAGCATTGACGAAGCCGGTATTGACCGCGGTGAAGATGGCGCTGTAATTCATCACAATCACTGCTGTCACGACATACTTCGCAAGGTTGGTTCCGAGGCCCCGAACGTCTCCTCCGTGCAGAGCAGACTGGTACATCTGCCACAGGAACCCCACTAGCAACACGACACAAGCTGCGTTCTGCATTCCTGACGTGATGCTGGTCGAATTAATCCCAGAAATGGCCTGTGTCAGAAATCGTTCGAACAGGCTTAGCTGAGTCCCTTGAAAGAACGCAAGCAGGGCGACATTGGGTTGAAGAAACATCATGATGGTGTCACTTGTTCGTCAGCGATCCGTTGATGAGGCTGTTGTTGCCTGTGTTGTTCGTGGTTGCGAGCTTCGCGAGTTTGCTCTGATTGGCGAGGTCGATCCCGCGTGTTCGCATCAACTCGGCGAGTGCCGCCTGGGTATAGGCATTCGCGCGTACGACCCAGACATCCGCCTCCGCCTCAAGGATCGGTGCGCTGCCCGGAGCTGCCTGGGTGATTTGCTGCCCTATTTGGTCTGCTTCGCTAAGTTCTGATGTCGCCAATGAGTCGATCTCAATCGCTCTTTTCATTGCATCCTGAGCCTGAGCGTCGGTCATGTCCGTCATGGTGCGAACTGCTGGGGATGTCGTATTTTGCGCCATGACGACGCCATAGACCTGTTGGAACTGAGTCGAAACCGTTGGCACGTTCGCCGCATTCCGCGATAACAACAACGATTCGAGGTTTTGTGATTGTGGCAGAGTCGCGCTTGAGACGTTCACCGTACGGAACATATTGCTCATTTGGGTGAATTGGTTTTCAGATTGCACCACGGAACTCTTGGCCTGATTGATCGCGGTCAGCGGATACATCACTTGCTGCTCGTACTTTGCCGCGCTTTGTTCGTACTGGTTCATCGTCTTGAGTGGCGCTGCGATATAGGTGTTCATGAGCGACTGCATCTTTGACAAGGCCGCCATGATCGCAGCCGTATCGATGCCGAACTGCCCGTGCGCATGGTTGGGTACGATGAGGAGGACACAGAGGGCAGCGCCTCCGATCTTGAGCGGAGTCGATCTATACCAGGGGTGTTTCAAAGGTTGGGGATCGGTGTCGCTCAGCATCGCCGGCCCTATGGCCTCACGCGCGGAGTGTCTCTTCCAGCGGAAGAGTGGTTTGCGAACTTTGTCGGGACTTCTCTTTGGGTCAGTCATGAAGGCTCTCCTTATCTGGTCAGCGTCCCGGTGATGAGGCTGTTAACTCCACCGGTCATTGTGGTTCTGCGCTTTACGAGAACATTGTCGTGAGCGATGCGGCCTGCCTCCTGGCGCAACTCTGCCGCAATCATCATTTGCATGTAGGCCTGGCAACGGAGGTTCGCGACTTGTGCTTGTGCAGTGAGGTATGGATTCGAACCCGGCGTACTGACCGCGACTTGGTTTTCCATCTGGTTGGCGGTCTGCAAAATGAGGTCTTCGCCTTGATCCGCGACGAGTGTCGTCTTCAGGTTTTGTTGACCGAGAGCATCGTCCATGTCCATCATCACGCGGTCCTGGGGCAATGCAGTGTTGGCCTGGGGAATCGCCCCGTAGTTCGTCGTGAAGCTCGTTTGAAGTGACGGAATTTGAGTGGAGAGCCGACTATGCAGGATGGACTCGAACTGTTGAGGACCCGGCGTAACCGCACTTGTGAACGGCGTGTTGAATACCTGATTCATCGAGTTGCGAAAACTGGAGATCGAAGTGGCGACAAACCCGCGAGCTTGATTGAGGGCAGCTAGGGGTGCCACGGTCGTCTGATAGAGCTTCGTGACCTGCTGCATGATCTGATTGACAGAGCTCAATGAGCTGCCGATGTCGCTCTGGATGGAGCTGAAGATGGAGTCGAAGACGCTCAGGAACTGGGCGTGTCCCAATGTCGGCAGCGCAACAGTGGTCGCCAAAATCGCAACAGCAATGCCCATCCGCTTTTTCCGTTGACACCGAGAGGTCAGTCTTTGAGCCGATTCGCTCGCGACAGAAGGCTCGACATTCGAAATCTTTTCATCTGATTTGGTCTCTTCGTTCATTGCGCCAATGCCTCCTGCATTTCACCGGACAACTCCACAGGAAGAGGTCCGATCTCAGCGAGTCCACGTGGGTACTGTTCCGCAAGCTGTTCGTAGGCTTCGATCCGCCGCAAGTGCTGGTGCTTACGCAGCCACCACCTGCGGTAGGCGCGTTCTCGCGCGTAAGTCGTAGTAATCCAGTAATCAACCGCGCTCGGAACAATCCGGATCGAATGGGTAGATTCGGCCTTTTCCCCAATCGCGATTAGGAACTCCGCGCTGTGTCCCTTCTTTGGGTGGGCGAAAGTCTTGATCTGATTGAGAGCTGTTTCGTTCAAATGGACGTGATCTCGCAGCGCGGTCATATCGCCAGGCTGTTTGCCGATGATTTTCGTCGTTGCGTTCTTGACGATGCCTGCACCGTGTTCATTGGGACGGTCTGGCGTCCCGACGAAGTCTTCCAGCGTCTGGCTGATACCCCACACACTCGCGTTGCGCTTGCGTGCCGTGCGGAAGAGTTGCACTACCACGCTAGCCAGAATCGGCGATTCAAGAAGCGCCCAGCACTCATCGAGCAGAACGATACTCGGTTGCCCAGTCATCCCGGAGGCCCGGTAAGTCGCTGTATGCGCGATGAGCAGGCTCATCGCTCGTTCAAGACGGGGGTCATCCTTTAGCTTCTCCACGTTGAAGTAAAGCCAAGGATTGTTCAGCTGAACGGTGGTTGGCCGATCGAACAACCGCGCATATGGCCCTTCGTCAACCCAGGCACGAAGCTTGGTAGAAGCCATTTGCGCCATTGCGTTGATCTTTTGGTTGCGGTCGCGGTCCTGCCAGTGTGCAAGCTCGGCCGCGAGATCCCCGAACAGTGGAATAGGATTCGAGGTTTTGGCGCGGCATCGCTTATAGGTGGAGCCGATGGCTTCCAAGAGAACGCTGTCGAGCAGATCGATGTCGAGGTCGGGCGGCGTATTCTCCCCAAGCATGTGTCGGGTCAGGTTTTTGAGGAAAGAAACCTGGTCGTTCGACGGCTTAGTTTCTCCCTTTGGAAGGTCCCATGGATTGATTGTCTGATCACTGTCGAGCGACATCTCAATCATCTCGCCACCCATGAGCTCAACCAGGGGCTGATAGGAGTCGCCGCGTTCGAGAATGGAGATCAAGGGATTCGCGCGAGCCGCCATCAGGAGCATCTGCTGCGCAGCGAGAGTCTTGCCTCCTCCGCTCTTCGCCATCAGCAATCCATTTGCATCGGAAAGGTCAGGATCGAACATCGAGAAAGGAATGAGTTGCCGGTAAGGTGTCTCAAACAGAATGAGAGGACTCCTGCGCGTACCAGTCCACGGCATCTCCACCGGCACCAGATCCGCTACGTTCGACGTCAGCATGTCCTGATCCCGCTTATCCGCTTCGGCCATGCCCGGCAACGTGCTGAGAAAGATGCGCCGTTTGGCGATCGTCTCCATCACTGCTCTCGAGCCATTCATATGCGTAAACGCGTTAAGAACTTCCTGCGTCCTATTGGCGAGGTCGCGCTCACTTCGTTCGAGGTCAGTAAAGGTGACAGCCGGCTGTGAGGTGCGGACGACGACGGAGAGACTCAGTTTTGCCGTCTTCAGAGAAGACGAGATGATGTCGCGTTGCACCTGGATGAGCTGTGCCTGCGCCACTTCAGCTTCGGGATTGGATTTGAAGTTGCCGTTCGCGTCTTTCTGCGCCGCCGTCATCTTCTGAAGTCGCTTCTTGTAACTTTTGAGCACCTTCACCTGATCGGGAATGACCACCTGCCCGGTGATGACTACCGGAAAACCAAGTGTCGAGAAGTTCTGGAGCATTCCGGGGAACGTTGCGTCCGGGAGGTCCTTAAGACTGATGACTGAGTAGAGATACCCATCGATGTTCAGATACGTCTCCGTCTCGTTGAGGATGCTCGCCTGGGTCGCCTGTTCTCGCGCGCTGCGATATTCGAGCATCTCCTCGCCTGGGACAAAGGAGCGGTGGTCACGCCGCGTCGGGTGTTGCGAGTGTTTGAGCTCTTCGAACAGGTCTTGTGTCGAAAGTCTCCGGGGACCGAGATTGGCCCCCTCCATCGACCCCTCGATGCCCCGGAGAATGGACTCGAACTCCGCTAGGTATGTCTCATGCTCCTTGCGTGTCCGCTGGATTGCTTTCTTCTGGCTCACCGTAAAACCGCCAAGTTTTCGATTCTGCTGCATGGAGTGATACAACTTGGCGTGGATGCGCGGGTCCCAGATGAAGTACACATGGAGACTGTTCTCAAAGAAGAAACCGTTATGCTCCTTTTCCATCCACATCCTTAGCCTGTGAGCATCGAGTGCCGTGACCTCAGGTTGCTCGCTGCGATGTTGCTGGACATAGCCATCCAACAGATCTCCAAGGTGCTCCGATATCTCATAGCGGAATTGCAGGCGCATGCTGACGTCGGGTACGCTGCGGAATAAAGCTTCCAGCATCGATTTCGTCTGATTTCGGTCGTTGTCTGTCGCGAAGTAGGCCAGGATTCCGCGGAGTTCATAGCCAGCTACGAACGCTCCATTGGTGCGCACCATCACGTTATCGCCGCTTGGAAGGTCGCGGAGAGGTAACAGTTCACATACGGCGGGCGACTTCAATTTCTTTTCGTGTTCCGCATAGGTCATTGGCATAGCTCTGTTCTCCTTCCGGTCACACGCGGCTGCGCGTCGCCATGTAGTCTCTCCGCCGCCATCATGGCGAGGGGTGCAATCCCTTCGTGGAATCGCGACGCGAAGACCACGCTGGCGAACACAGCCTGAGCTGCCTCTGGGTCCAGCCGCCAACTCACCATTCCGTCCGCCTCTGTTTTGATCGAAGCCTGCATACGGCTATTCCTCCTCGACGACGTAAGCTTCTGCCTGTTGCGAATCTCGCTCAAGTGCGCACCACGCGCGGGGCGAGAAGAATGACCGCACAAGATCGGTCAGATATCCCCGAGGACGTCCGTACTTGAAGAGGATCAAAAATGGAACGGCCAACACTGGCACGACAAACTCCATGAAGATGTTGAGTGGCATCCCGAGGAAATGAGCATCGTTCCCGGCAAAGTGGGCAAGCAGGTTCATGAGAGCTGCCAATGCGAGCACGAGGATCAGATCCTCAAACTCGAGACCAAGAAATGTGACCTTCGTATGAAGGTTGCGGTGAACGGGCGTCAAATCCAAGCTCATGACATCCTCCTCAAATTCCGTGCGCCTGCGTCACCATCGATTCGGCGAAGCGCACGATGCCTGAAACCATCAACGCAGCCACTGCCGCGATGAACTTACGAATCCAGGTCGAGCCCGGATAGATTTCAGAGACCACGCCACCCATATGGAGCGCCATCGCTGCGAGTTGAGTGAGCGCGAACATGGGCAGGATTACGTTGGCCGTCCAATTCACGAGACTCATCGTCGCCATCCAGAAGCCATCGGCACTCGTCGGTCCAGCATTTTGCACAAAGCCCTCGAGCGCGCGAAGCATGCCGGAACACATGAGCGAAGCGAAACCACCGTAGAGAAGGTGCTCGAAAGGGGAGCTCTTGCTGTAGCGGTAGACAGCACCGGCGAAAAACATCCCGGCCATCGTTGGCATCATGGTGTTTCCAGCCCAAGAGGCGAGGTTCGTGATTGCGCCATTCAAACTCATCGTTTTCTCCTAGGCCGCCATCGCCTGAAAGAGTGTGAGCAGTCCACTCACGCTCAGAAAAGAAATTGCGGCAAACACCATCCGGGTCCACGGCCTATGGCGGACGAAGTTGATCACCGCACCAACACACGCCAGGCCTGCCGCCGCGGGCATGATCTGGCCGACGATGTAGTTCCACAGGGAAGTGAGCATGTCCGTGGTTGCGTACTGGCCTCCCGAATTCCAGCCCTGCATCAGTTGCATGGTGGCGGAGAGTGACATTAGAAACAGTGCGGCGATGATGGACGGGAGCGGATTTTCGCCGGCCGCTCCATCCAAGGTCGCTTTCAGAACGAAGTAAGCTGCGATAACCGGAACCAGTTTGGCCACCACGATCTGATTGACGAATGCTTTGAACACCGTCTCCATACTTGCGAGCCAGCTGGTTCCAACCGACCCGCTCCCCGAGGGAACCGTGATGCCTTGCGCCGCAACCCAGGACAACAGTTGTGGGAGCGTTAGAAGAACCACAGTCCACAACACCCACTTTCCGGTTCTTCCGTTCACATGGAAGTTGGTCCCTCCTTCGTGCCGCAGACTCACTCCCGCGGCGGTCAATGTCAGGAACGCCGCGGGCACAGCGAGGTCGAGCAGCATCTGGAGAAGGTCGAGAAGAAATTGCGGCACTGGCATGACGACGAGACCTCGTTACTGGATTCCTTGCGCCTGCGTGATGAATCCTTCGGCCATACGTCCCAGACCGGAGATCACCATCAGGGCTACGCCGGTAACGCCCCAGCCCATATAACCGCGACCGGATTTGAAGTGCCACCCCGCGATACCCAGGCAGGCAACCGCAATTACCGGGGCAATGACGTTGCAGGCCCAATTGACAATATTCAGGACAGTGCCTTCGACGGTGGTCGCTTGCTGCCCTTGAACGGCCTGGCCAAATTGGGGCGAGGTCCCAAGGTTCTGAGCACTCGCTGCCAGAGGTTGCAGAAGACTCCCAAGAAGAACGAGACCCAGTGCGAACATCAGAGCGGCGCGAACCCAATTGTTTTCGTCGGGACGGTGAATGACTGTGGTGAGTGATGCGGAGGCCGCGTCGGAGCGCCGCCAGAAGGCTGATGCGATTCTCATGTCTCTATCTCTCCTGGACTCGGGTGCTCGAGGCCTCCGCGTCGAAGCTGAGAATCGGTCGGAACGAAAACTCGGTCAAATTCATACACGAAATGACGAAGGAGAACATATCCTCAACCTTTCGTGAAGCTTACGAAATGAAAGGGAGCCTTGTGGCTCTTGAAATAGTTGCTGAATTAGCTCTGTTCAAGCCGAAGAGCTAAAATCTCATCAGGATCGAGCGGACCTGCTAACGAAACTCTTGCTGATCCAGGGCTCAGGGAATGGCAACGCTACCCCAACAGAACTCGTATCGCTGTGATCAATGCGGAACCCCCGAGATAGTGGCCGTTCCAGTCCTCTATCAACAGGGGACGCGCACCTTCTCCGGCAGGTTCAATCACGGCGTTAGCCAATCATATTCAGCACAAGCAGCAGCACCTCCCCGAGCGCGCGGCTACATTCGGCCAATCTTGGTTTGGGGATTCTTCGTAATTCTTTTTTCCATCTCGAGCTTCTTCGACCTCAGCGCACTGCTTGCGCGCCCCACCATGCCGGCAACAGAAATAGAGATCGCTGCTATCTTCCTGTCTTTGTGGCTCGCATCGGTTGGAGGCTTGGCATGGAGCCTTCGCAGAATCTATCGATACAACCACGATATCTACCCAAAACTTCATTGGGACTGGGCACATACCTACATGTGTCGGCGTTGCGGGAAATCCAACCTTATCCCCTCCTGACGAATTGTCACAGCGCGATGCCCGTGTGACGCTTGGGATTGTTCAAAGCCTCATCTGTGTAGAAGGTCACTGGGATCGCTCTTGGCTCAAAGAAGAAAGAGCAACGGATCGTCAACTCCCCTTAAGCATTTTGGGACTCCTGGGTCTATCTTTGCTCCTCTTACCAGCGATCAAATTGCGGGTTTTGCCCCGTCTCCGGAAAGAGCAATTTGCCGTGACTATGCTCGAATGCACACCGGGTCACGCGGCCCGCGGCCTGCTCATTTCGGCTAGAGCAAACCAACGAATTTTTCTCATGCGAGGATTGGGCAACCCGGAGCGATCTCGCCCCATTTCAGTTCGTTTCTCAGACGGCCTATGCGTGACCGGTCTCAGTTGCCCGCGTCATAACGCAAAGAGCCCTGGCGGGCAGCCAGGGCTTGGGAACAATCGTGAGCACCTCTACGGCGTTGGAGGCGAGACTTTATGCAATGCCGCGGAGTTCTTCTCCTGGTGCTTGGTGAACACGACGTAGATCTTCGTGTCTGCAGGAACGGTGACGACGATACGGCTATTGGCATTGAGATTCATGACCTCCGAATCGCCGGCCGTTCCGATATTCTCAGCCAACCGCTCTCGGAGCATGTCGTCTTCGGAAAACGCTGCGCTACTGTTGTTGCCGGCTATCTCCGCAAGCACCGAACCCATTCCTGATGCGGCCCGTACTAAGAAGTTCTTGCCAGTGTTCTTTCCAGAGACGCTTCCTTTGATGGGTCCAAGGTCGAGGCCGAGGCCTATCGCGTCGATCTTCTCGCGCTTCTCATCGCGGTTTCCATCCAGCAATCGAATCTCTTCAAACTGCACATTCACAAGACCGCTTCGATCTGCTTTTACGAGCTTGCCATAGATTCGGGCACCGGCAGGGACCACAACTCTGTCGCCAATGGCGTAGGTGTATTCCACAACGGCCACGACCGGCTCCTGGACAGCACTGGAGATTTGCGTTTCAAGCTTCGCCTGTATCCGCATGCCGGGTGTCATCTCCAATACCGGCGCATCGTCGTCATCACTGTTGAGTTTTGTAGCCGTCGCTGACTGACTCTGTACCTGGCTGCGAACAAAGATCAGAGAGGGTTCCTTCAGGGAGTTTTGTTGCTACGTCTGGACAGCAGGAGTCAACGCAGGCTCCCCGTAGGGCTGAGGCTCCTCCCATCTCTGTTGCGTATCAGCGAAGGACGGAACGCCCCCCAAAGACGCGGCGACTGCCGGTTTTGCCGCCATCGGCTTCGGTAAAAGCTGAGAGGTCTCTGCTGTAGCGACCTTACCGTCCGAGGAGCGTGTGCGCCGTATGTCTCCCGGCCCAAGCTGCCCGCTGGAATTATCGGGAGCTGGGGTGTGAATAGTTTCCATGACGGGCGTTACGCTGCCTTTTGCCTGCTTCGATCCCGAAAGACTTGCTTGCAAGCCAGTCGGTTTCGCAGTGGTCTGTTTCTTTGGCGACTTTCCCACGATCGCAGTAAAGACAAAGAACAGTACTGCGACCGCAAGACCCCCTCCAAGAAGAATGAGCTTGTTCTTGCCGATGCCGGGAGTCACGTTAATGCCGGCCCTCGTTGCAAAATTGCCAGGCGGTGGAGTTGCGATTTCTTCGGTAGCTTCATGCTCGTTCGATTCTGGCGCCGGCGGAACTTGCGTACCGATCCGGTCGGGAGACTCGTCAATCTGAAAGGGTACGTTCCGGCTGCCGCTGGTGTTGTTGTCATGGACGCTCATACTCTGCACGATCCTCTCTATTGGCGTTCTGCCGCGATTGGTGGAGTGAATGGAAGGCGGATCAAGATTGGACGATCGACCTGATCTGCCTGGGCAATCTGCAGGAACAACTTCTCGGTCGACTGCTTGAAGTTGGGGCGGTCGAACACGACAACACCGTCTGCGCGTCCGCCAGCCTCAAGCCTTGTCACGCTGAGCTTGTAGTCGCGGATTTCAAGTTGATCGGAAAGGACGCCCTTGCCTTCTTTCTTTTTCTTCTTTTCTGTCTTGCGCCCGGTGATTTGGATTTGTGGAGCGACGATCTCAACCGGCTGATCCGAGTTGTTGTAGACCGAATACGAGATGACCGTCTCGTTGCTCCATTGGCGAATGTCTCCGATCGAGGTCTCAATCTGTTTCCCATCCCATTTGGTCCACTTGGGAGCATTGAGTTCGGTTTGTTGCTCGAATTCTTGATCGATGACTGAAGGAACCGCAGACGGTGAGTGGGTTCGGGAAACACCCGGGAGGGCGGCCTTCTCATTGGGTTTCGGCATTACCGGGACGGCCGCATCGGAGACAACCAGAAAGCTTCGAGAGACACGGTATTCGATCAGAAAGTCCACTGGTTGATTGGCGTTGTTAGAACTGGCTCCGTCGCTGATAAGCTCCAACGTCACATGCTGACCGGACTTTGTGGCGATCAGGAGATTGGACTGCACAGGATCTTTCGTGATGGGTTTGACATAGACATATTGCGGCTCGCCCTCGTTGTGTTCGGCTTTGAAGGAACTCGGACTTCCGAGGATGACAGAAGTTATCTCCTCGGGCATGCGAATCGTCGACTCAAACTCAGGTCGGAGATGGAGCGCCGTAACCTGGTTTGGATTGATCGTGATCGTCGCAACGCGCGCGCTTACAGCCGGTCCGGTGGCTCCGAGTCGGAGCGGCAGCACCACGGCAATGGGAATGAGCCAAAGAAGTTTCATTTGTTTATCTCCTTGATGGCCTCTCGGCCGCTTGTTTTCGCATCATGTACTGCCGTCGAACCGCCTCAACATATGCAATGACATCGGGGTTTCGGTAGTTGAGCTGTTTCTGTCCTATCCAGCGATCGCCCGCATAATACGCCGCAGCTACCAGGCGAAGGTCGCCTCGGAACTCCCACATCAACGTGGTCACGTAGCGCGTGCCGGCCGCGATGTTCTGCTCGACATCGAAGGGCTGGACCGCGCCGTATCGCCGAGCTGTATCAGGCATCAGTTGCATCAATCCCATCGCCCCCTTGTTCGATAGTGCCCGGGGATTCCAGCGCGATTCCACGTCGATCAAGGCTGCGATCAATTCCGGCGGCACCCTGTAGTGGGCGGCATAATACTGGACACAACGCTCAGCCAAAGTGGATGGGACATTGGCCTTGGAATCGGTGGGCAGTAGGAGGAGCAGTAGCAAAGGATAGAACCATTTCATGACTGTGATCCTCCTTCGAGCGCCATCTTCTTGGCGAAGCGAGCGCCATCATCGAGGAGGCTTTTGAAGCCCTCGCGGAGAAGCAGGTGGCGACGGTCTTTTTCGGTTTTAGCCAGGAACGGCAGCAGGACGTCGCGGTGCTCTTCTGTCACATGATCGGCGCCAAGTAATTGGAGAGCGTTGGCGAAGTCGATCATCTCGGAAACGGACGGCGGCTTTTCGAGTGAATAGTTGCGAAACGATAGAGCGATGCCTGCCATCTCACGGTGAAACTCTGCATCAGCTTTTGGGGTACGACTCGCGATGATCTCCGATTCGCGCTGGGGTGCTGGGTGCTCGACGCGCACATAGAGACTGCGCCTGCGGATCGGGTCGCCAAGGCGTCTCTCTTCATTGCTGGTGAGCACAACGAATGGAATGGTGCGGGCTTCAACTGTTCCAAACTCTGGTATCGACAACTGCCAGGCAGAAAGTATTTCCAGCAACATTGCCTCAAATCCATCGTCTACTTTGTCCAACTCATCAATGAGAAGCACGCAGGGCCGCTCGCACTCAAGAGCACGCATAAGCGGACCTGGACGAAAGAAGTCACGCCCCTTCAGACTCGCCTGTACGGTCTGCCAGTTCTCGTGTTGACTCTTGGAGAACTCCATATAGAGGCGTTGCAGACCTTCATCGAAGCGACCAATGGCCTTGTCCTCACTGACACCGCGATAACACTGAAGACGCTCCACATGCGTGTCTGCTGCGGCGGCGACAGACAAGGCAAGTTGCGTCTTGCCCGACCCTGCAGGCCCTTCGAGCAGTAACGGTTTCTTGAGCTTTGCAGCAAGAAAGACCACCTGGACCATCACGGGATCGATGAAGTAGCCAGTTGCCGATAGCTTCGCGGAAAGATCCGTCAAAGAGTCAAACATCGATCTCCTCCGCCAATTCAGCCGAAAGACCTTTTGTCGGGATCGACTCCACCAAAGGATGTGCCTCGATCTCGTGCCGCAGACGGGAGCACGCGTGAAACCAGACATGGAGGAGTGTCGTCGCCCAGACGCTCGCCAAGAGGAGCAACAGCAGCTTGGTCCATATAATCCCCGACAAGACCTTCCACACCACACCGCCGTAATTCATGACCACGGCTGCATCGAACACTGTCACCAATGCCGCAGGCGCAAGACACTTCACTCGTTCTCCCATAGACACCTCCTTCAAAGTCGGTGTCAGCATGGGTCTGTTCCCAAACTCAGTCAAATTTCGAGGTCGGCAAGCCGGGCGTAGTCCAAGCCGGGGCGAAGGTAGAGAGTTTGCTCAGATTTGACCGAGTTCTAAACATCTCCTACATATATCCACGCACGAGCGCATTTGTCGTACCAAGGCTGATGGAACGATTCGGTGTCGGATCGGGTCCGATCCTCTCGGAACATCGGCGACTGGATCAGCGGTGGCTATTCCACCATGAAAAGCCGTAACTGCAACGAGGAGATAAGCTTATGCCCGCACTACACCGAGGGGTTAGCGCAACACCTGAAAAGTTAGAGGGGATAGTGTCAAATGGAACTATTGGAAGGCGGCTCCTGAACGTTGGGGAGGCCGCCCAGTACCTGGGCGTAAGCGTGGACACGCTCCACAAATGGGTCCAGTTACGGGCGATTCCTCACGTCAAGGCTGGTCGTGCGTTGCGATTCGATCTAGTGGCTCTCAACCGCTATATCGACGAACACACAATCGGAACCATTGACTAAGGAGACGTCAGATGTCTGTCACAAAGATAGAAGAGGGCCTGTATAAGGTCCGATGGAGAGAGGGAGGTCGTGCCCGAAGCGTACTTGTCCACGGCTCGGCAAACCTTGCAAAGACGATTGAGCGAAAGAAGCTCACACTTCGAGCTGAAAACCGGCACCTCGATGTGAAAAAGGAAATCAACTACCGGATGGACGACCTGATCGACCGCTACTGGGAACAGTACGGGGTAAAGAAAAAGTCAGCAGATCGAGAAAAGAGCATTGTCGAGGGCATTCGTTCCATGCTCGGCCGGATGTTCGTTCGCGAGGTGGATGGAATGGCTGTACAGGAGTGGTACGACAACCTGACGGATGTTCGTGAGTTGGCCGTAAACACTGCCGAGCGCCACTTTCATGTCATGCACCACATGATGAGAAAGGCATCCACCATCTGGGCGACGGTAACCGGCATCGACCGGAACCCTGCCGATCAGGTGGAAGTAGAACATGTAGACGATGCACGGAAGCGCTACCTTGCCGAGGAGGAACTTCTCCGACTAAAGGTGGCCCTCGACGAGCGGATGTACCGGAAGGGCACGAGGGACATCAACAAGACGAATCTTCGTCTTCGTCTTTTGGTCCTGATTGCCGTCGCCACCGGTATGCGGCGCGGGGAGATCTTTCGCCTCGAATGGGGGGACATCCTCTACGGCGAAGGATTGATCGCGGTGAGGGCAAGGCTCAAAAAAGGGAAAGTACGCCTTGTGCCGATGCCACCCGAACTCGCAGAGGAGATCCGGCGGTATCCAGCTGTCATGGGGGAGGATCGCATTTTGCCTCCCGAGCCGGGAGCAACCAGTGGGCGTCAGCGTGCGGATAAGAGTTTCCATGAATTGCTCGAGCGAGCAAAGATCCGAGACTTTCGGTTCCACGATCTGCGCCACACATTTGCTTCCTGGTACATGATGTCGGGCGGGGATCTGTACGAGCTTTCGAAGTTGCTCGGGCACTCCAACATCAAGATGACGGAGCGTTATGCCGACCTCGCTAGGGCACACATCGTAAAGACAGGAAATGTCTCGCGCGAACTCTGGAGCAAGATGGAACCGCAATCGGAAAGGGGAGAGCGCGATGTTGCGCAAAAGAAAATAGGACACCGAGCTTGACCGCGTGGTACGGAGAGGTCCCACGTCGTATCGAGAATGTGTCCTATATGTGTCTTGAACTGATTTGAGCTAAATCTGGTTGTTGCTAAGTCTTTTAGAATGTGGTGGCCAGAGACGGGATCGTTCTTTCCACGGGTCTTGCGATTCTGTAAGTTACAGAAAATACAATGACAAGAACTTCGAAAATGCCACCTCTCCCAGCCTGGCGGTACAAAATTGGTACAAAACAGCCAGAACCTCTTCGTGACGTTACAGGTTCTGCAACCAGTCGATTTGTTTCGTGGCCGGTGACCATGCCGCAATTCGAAGCCTTAGATGGAATTCGAGTGCCAATACACGATCGTCTTTGGGCGGACACTGGACGACCAATGCAATGTGTTCATCAGTCCTCAGGAATTGGGAGGACTACGGGCGGCGACTGTCCATTGTTGACCGCTGAGACGAACAGTGCCTCGACGCCTCCGCCAAACTGTGTAAATGCCGGGGCGACAGTGCCGGTCGTCACGCTTGTACTCTTCGGAGCCGCGATCTGGTAACGGTAGAACGCGGAAAGGACATTGGGTAGGGCGTAACGCCCCACCGCTGCAAACCCGCTGGTCACCAGCGGATGATCCGAGTCGGTCGTGGCGTAGGTTACCGCGTCGGCAAGAAGGCTAATGAAGAAAAGGTCACCGTGACTTGGGATATTCCGGAGCCGAAGGGCGGTATCTGGCGACATTAGGGTTCGGATAACAACCCGCTATTCCGAAAGTTCGTCCGATTCCCGCTCTGCAATCCGTCGTTTCAATTCCAGGTAAATCTCCAACGGGTCGCCGTCGGGATCTATGCCGAGGCGCAATGGCCGTCTGTCACCGCTATCGTAATAGTCGTCTTCTGCCATCCGTGAATTCTAATCGGTAGCGCCTAGATCAATTTTAGCGGTTTATCGGGCCGGTGGTTCCGGGTAGATACTAAAGCAGGACAGTTTCATATGATCGAGCGGTACTTCTACCATAACTTTCCTCGGCTACGTCGTACTGGACCGCCGGCCCTAGACAAAGGGTGCAGCATTCTCTCTGCTATTCGAGATTCCGGGCTGCTCTTGATGCCGGAATACATTGAATTCAAGCAGCCCACAATTAGCGGAGAACCTCGCATTCTCCCGATTTTCCAGTCACGGATTTGTTTTACGGAGTTGAGTCCGGTTGAACTGCCTGAGCACGCTGAAAAGTTCGGACCATTCGCCTTGGAGTTTGAGGTGCCGGTGCTCCGGCGTCTCGGAGCGATGCCCGTTTTTTATCTTCCCGACCCATTGGCTGGCGGGGAGAACATGAATGCGCTGGGCATGGCGCTTCTCGCGGTAACAATGGACGCTAAGGCCATCGTTGAGCGCATGGCCTTTCTTGATAATTTGTTCAAAGGGTCTATGCTCGTAGAGCCTAAATTAGGTTTTAATCCGGGATTTGCACGCAACCCAGACGCTCTTGGAAAATTCACAATCGATACCGAGGAAACAAAGAACTTCCTCAACGCCGTTGGCTATATGACGACCCCCTTGGGTCCTCTAAATATCGGAATGAATGCATTGTTGAACTTCTTTTATCCTGCCGACGACATCAGGCATGACCGGCTCCTTGAGTACTACCGGCAGCGCGAGTGGCGTATCGCCTGTAACTTTGCGATCAATGGCGTGGAAATCATGCGCCCACCAACTCTTGAGGAGAAGGCTCGCTTTCTCGCTATCGATACGGACTTTTTTGGGGGGCAAATAAAGACAGATCTGGGAACTCATGGAGTTTTGGATAATGCATTGGTTCATCCAGGCATGGATGGGAAATCACTGATCGAAATGGTTCGCCGCGTGATCGTCCCTGGTGAAGCGCTGATCCAGGCGAAGGAGATACTGTCAGTTATTCCTAATTCGCCTGCTCTTGTGGCGATAGAAGATCTTCCGAACGAGTCAAACAGCGCGTTCACATAAGCCTTCTAACTCGCATGATGATCTCGGTTAGCATCGCTGCCATCTTTGCTCCATCGTTATCGTCCGTTGACTTCTAACTCGATAAAATACATTATCGTGTTAGGTAAAAGGCTGGGCGAGCGCATCGGATTGTGATGCAGCAACATGCAAACTCTACGCAACCGGTTCTCACGAGCACACGGATATTAACCGTGCTCTAAACCGAAATAGCCCGAAGATATTGCAAGAGCTTTTCCGAAGTCTCTCCTTTGCGAAGGTCGGTCCATGATATTCCGAGGAATTTATCGACCTGATCCGTTTGGATAAAATACATCGGGTCCATCAAGACCAGTACTCCGTCTTGCACTAAGCGGTTTAGAACAGCTTCCCCAACTGGATTGCCAGCGACCCGTTCATTCTCGATCTTGTCGCGATACTTTGCCATCGCTCCTTTGCTGTGAGAGCGGAAATGCGTAAGGATCTTTCGCAAACGCAGAAACTTCTCACGAATCGCAGGATCTAGGGGGGACTTGGCTTTCTTCTTCATGTGCTGCACTAGCGGATATTGGAGCCCGCTTGTGTCTTCGACGGCAATGGTGAAATCAACGCCGGCTGTCGCGAGGTGAGTGACAGCCGATTTGACTTTCCCAGCTTGAAATATCACATGCTTTTCGGCGGTGGCTGACGCCTGCGGTCTAACGATCAGCGATGTAGAGCGGATATCGATTGTCGCGGCGTTGATTTCTATCGGCGCGGTCAGTTCCACTTCCCTTGCACCACCAAGAACTGCGTCTCCCGGTAAAGAAACAAAAGCGGAAGAGAGCCGATATCCTAGATCGACGGAATCGGCGGCGCCAAGGGAGCATTGGAATGTGAAGGTCTTGGAGCGCTCCCCACTTAATCCAACGGCCAATTCTATCTCTATATCGACCAAGGCGGAGACAGACTGATCTTCTGAGTCAGGCCCCAGAATGCTGAGATCCACGCTTGCATTGGTTGCCTTAAACTCTTGCGCCGCCCCGAGCAATATTCTGAGACAAGGCAGTGGCAGCTTGCCTTCGGGCAACAGAAGATCCAAGAGGTATACGAGGTAATAATTATCTTTGTGGGAATCAACGTATTGGAGCGCCAAATTATGATGCTCCGCGTCATTAGAGGCGATGAGTATCGAGAGGGCTACCGCCTCAAATATCGCATTGCGAAAATCTTTGCCAGCGACGAATGGGTGCTCCAAGATAAACGGAGCAAGCTGTTCTTCATAACGCGAGTTAAGAACGGCGTCAGGAATACGCGAGAATCCCACCTTGGTGCCGATGCAATGCGAAACAAGTCGGACACACTGTTCTTCGCGATCGAATATCCGATCTTTTGTTGTCGATTCAATGGGGGGCACAAGTCCAGGCAATAAGTCTTCTACGATATTCGGCACGACTTTCTCGTCGCGCTCGCGAGCGAGAATATAGTCGGCAATTTTCAACAGCAGCTCGATCTCGATGTTCTTGGAGGCAGAATGGCCGAGTTGCTCCTTCAGTCGGTGATAATTCTGTTCCGTGTCGAGTAGTGTCACGATCGCATCGAGCACCGGCGGGTACCCGATAAACGACAGAAAATTACCTTCGGGGGCAGCGTCCGCGGCGGAGAACGCGGAAGATAGCTTATTCAATATAAGATCGCGTGTTTCGCTGTATTGGGAAGCTTGGGGAGATTTTAAGCCGTTGGTGAAATTGTCAATGTAAGAGCGTGCCTGGTCAAGGCTGAAGGGGTCGATGGTCAGGAGGCCCGTCGAAATACCCTTATCGTCTAGGTATAGCCAGCATTCCTCGAGTATCTGTGTTCGCCCGAGCAAAACGAAGCTCGGGGAAGCGGCGCCCTTGCAAAGGCGCGCGATGTCGTCAAGAAAGGCTTGGAATGCTTGTTCCGTGGTCTTTGAACGCCCTTCATCGATGCCGTCGATGATGATGCCGAATTCGCCGGAGTCGATGCTTTGGAAGATTGCGCTGAGTTGGTCAACAGGGAACGATGTTGTGAGGAGCCCGGTCAGGGTATTGTCTCCGACGGGCTTGTGGCGTCCAAGGCTGAGCAGCGGTAAATTGAGGCGACTCGAGAGGGCTTGGGCTAAAGTGCTTTTGCCAGTCGCGCCCACCGCCGAAATCAGCAGAACTTGCGGCTTTTCAATGTCGAACTCGTTTTTAGTGAAAGAAGGCTCAATGTATGGGGCCTTGCGCACTGGGGCGACGGCGAATGAATCCGTCGCCGCCTTCATCTCGAAGACTCGCTTCCGTGAGCCGATCAATGATTGAAAATTGTGGAAATTCATATCGCGCCATTATCCATTTCGGCCACAAATACTCTGTGGAAAGCCAGTTGTCTCGTACAAAACCGCTTTGAGTCGCGCAACTTCATCGGAACACAGCGCGGACGCCCGATCTGATGCTAGCACGGTACAACGCTCGAAGATGGATGCGCTTATGGGACCAAACCGGTGTCAGGAGTGGGGCTGGTCGTCGTTGGCAGCGCCATTTCCGCCTATCGCTTTGTGCTTAAGGTAGAAGAAGAGCGCCACCAGAAATAGGGCCACTGTGCATAACAAAGAGAAGCGCCAATAATCGCTATTGCCTAGATACTGCACGACGGTAGTTGCAGCCCCCCAAACACCCCCTTGAACGGCATATATGTATCGGCGTTGTGGTGACGGGGCTGACATACAGATTACGATGAGCCGTCAGATGGGTGAATGAGATTCACGCGCTAGCGAGTTGGGAGCGTGTTGCTTTTCTGCGCCAGCTTGCGTGAAATTGCAACTCTCCCGTTCATCTGATTCGCTTCTGGGTATAGCGTGTGATAAAGGACGTTATCACACGCTTATAAGCACGGTCGGGGGTGATGGACTTTAAGCAACTGTCGTCGATGCGCCGGGGCGCATTCCGGTTCACCAGGAAGTGGAAGGAGCACGCAAGGGCGCTACCGGAATCCGGCATGGGTTACACCGTCGCTCGCGTGAGGCTCTCTGGTGGACGCGTATTTGAACAAGTGCTGATCGATAACGGTGAACTCGTGAGCCGGGTTCGCGGACTGGCAGATGTTCCTTTCAAGGAAGCGGATATTACTGAAATCGTTGCTACTCACGTGCGGTGGGACTGGAAGGAAAAGCCATGACGACCGCGCTCACGTCTCTAAACGCGCCAGGCGAACTGGCTGACAACGGCACCAATCCCCCTGCCCTGTTCCTTCAGCAGGCTAGGGCGGCTGAGCGCTTCTTCGAGGTCTTCACCGCGAATATCCAAAACAAACATACACGGCGGGCCTACTACAACGCGGCCTGCCGCTTCTCGGAATTCTGCGCGGAGCGCGGCGTGCACGATCTGGCGCATGTCAAGCCCGTGCACGTTGCAGGTTATATCGAAAGCCTTCGTGAGGGCTTTGCCAAGCCCACGATAAAGCAGCACCTGGCTGCAATACGCATGCTTTTTGACTGGCTCGTCGTCGGCCAGATCATGGATGTGAATCCGGCACACGCCGTGCGCGGACCTAAACATGTTGTCATCAAAGGTCGCACGCCGGTGCTCAATCGCGAAGAAGCGCGTACCCTGCTCTCTTCCATCGATACGAGCACGCTTACGGGCCTGCGAGACCGTGCCCTCATTGCCGTGATGATTTATACCTTCGCCCGGGTCGGCGCGGTCCTGCAGATGAATGTCGGGGATTACTTCAGCCAGGGACGGCGCGGGTGGATACGCCTCCACGAAAAAGGCGGCAAGGAACACGAAGCGCCGTGCGTGCCGAAGCTCGAAAGCTATCTCGACGCGTACATCGTCGCGGCCGGCATCGGCGACGACACGAATGGGGCGCTGTTTCGCACCACAGGGCGTTCCACTGGGACGCCGCACCGCATGACACAGCAGGACGGCTACCGGATGATTCAGCGGCGCGCGCGCCAGGCGGGCATCAAAACCCGTATCGGCAATCATTCGATGCGCGCCACCGGCATCACCGATTACCTCAAGAGCGACGGCACGCTGGAGCACGCGCAAACAATGGCCGCCCACTCTTCCCCGCGTACGACGAAGCTCTACGACAGGCGTAACGACGAGACGGCGCTCGACGAATACGAAAAAGTGAGGATTTGATGTTGTCGAAGCGATGGGCAGAACTAGGCCGCGCGGCGGTGCTACCGTTCGTCTATCTGATGCTGGTCTTTGCAGAACAGTCCGGTGCCATTGATCATTTGCGCGGCCTCGACCAAGTCAGCTTGGTCGCGGAGAATTTCAGCCTTTCCTATGCGTCGAATGCCTGCAAACCAATCCACCCAGATAATGCGGCATGGAAGCCGCTTTTGGGATTGATTGAAAAATACTCCAAGGTCAAGCTGCGGCCCGATAAAACGCCCCTGACGATTGCTCGCGTTGCCGCGACGTTCTCCGCACAACAGCCACTGGAGAAAGGAGAAATATCGGAATGGACTGCACCATCGACGCCGTTCATGGTGATCTATAGAGATTGGTCTGCTAAGCGAGGGGAAACAATCTCAGCGGAAGATGTCACGGTGGTTGGAAGCATTGGTGATTTACAAACTTGGATCGCACAGAGCAAGGGCGAGTTTCACGTTCTAATCCATGACATCGTTTTGGGGGTATTGACCTTAGGGAATCTCTGCACAAGTTCTGCATTCGCGTCCTGATTGATTAGTCTTATGGTTGCGAGGTGAAGGGGATGAAGCAGCAGAGTCTGGCGAGTCAGGG
>Ga0193716_1000164_pt1 | contig 39308 bp, 32 predicted proteins | sample U2c1metaG_FD_145901 | JGI IMG/M metagenome (GOLD analysis project Ga0193716, IMG submission 145901) | Soil microbial communities from a riparian zone of the East river system, Colorado, United States - U2c1 | ecosystem: Environmental > Terrestrial > Soil > Riparian zone | place: USA: East River...
GAAACAGTATTGCCGTCAATGGTATTACCGGAATAATATTGATTGCCCTGATTGAATTTACGAGCGTTAAAGGCATGGTCGTCATATCCGCTCCAGCCAGCATTTATGGCCCAATGGTTAATGTCTTTTTTCAGGATGACATTGATTACTCCGGCGATGGCATCAGAACCGTATTGAGCAGAGGCGCCATCCCGTAGGATTTCGACCCTGTCGACAGAGGATTCGGGAAAGGCGTTGAGGTCGACCCCGGAAGCCCCTCTCCCTCTCGTACCGAACAGGGCTACAAAAGCAGTTTGATGCCTTCTTTTGCCATTGATCAGTACGAGGGTCTGGTCGGGGCCCAGACCTCTTAGGGTACCCAGGTCCACATGGTCCGCGCCGTCGGCGCCGCTCTGCTTATTGTAGTTGAAGGATGGGGCTGCGACATTTAAGATGGAGGTTAGATCCATTTTGGCTGTGGGTAGATCAACCTGGTTGACTTTTATTACGTCTACGGGGACGGGTGTCTCTGTCTTAGCTCTTCCGGCACCCCGGGTACCTACGAAGACGATCTCACTGAGTTCGGAGGAAGCGGGGTACAGGGCGATGGTGGGCGTGACCTGGTTGTGGAGGGGAAATGATTGGGAGGTGTAACCTATGAAGCTGATCTCCAGAACATCACCGGGGTTGGCCTTCAGCCTGAAAGTACCTTCGTTGTCAGTGGATGTTCCTGTTTTGGCCGATCTGACCTTTACGGAAGCGCCCCCCAGAGGCGATCCATTCTTTGCGTCGACTACTTTGCCGGTAATGGTCACCTGGGCATGGGCAACGCAAGAAATCACCAACAAACTTATCAGTAGGAGTAAATTTCTCATAAGATTTGATTTGGTTACAGTAATATAACAATAAATAGGGGGGAAAAAAAATATTTCGCGCCAGCTCAGGTAGGCGCGGTATAGGTGCGCTTCGTGGTACTCGAAGTCAAACCATATCATATCAGCCAGGATTTTGATACATTTGCGGGTACATGGCAAAAGAAAAAAACAAACCCGTCCCGGTAAGATTTGACCTGAAGCTTCTGGAAGTCTTAAAGGAAGAGGAAAAAATAGACACTCCCCAGCAAGCCTTAAACTTTCTGTCAAAATTCTGGGAGAACAACCGTCCGGCAAAGGGCGAGTTTGCAGACGATCTTAATGAGGTTAAAAAACCTGCCCCTATAAAAAAGGAAAAGGAAGTCAAGGAAAGCAAGGACAGCAAGGACAGTGCGCCGGCCGCGCATCCTTCGGGCCTGTCGGGGATCGATCTTTCCATCTGGAAAGCAGAGCAAAAGGAAAAGAACAAAGGCGCCTGATCCTAAGGATTGCCAATCTTCAATTGCTGAAAAAAAGTGGGTTCATCTATTTCCCTTACCCCACCCACAGGCAGATCAAGAAGCTCCAGGTCTTCTATGGACTGGCGGATCAGACGTACGCAACGGTGATGGAGGGCATCCACCATTTTCCGGACCTGATGAAACTTCCCTTCGGTCAAGGTGATCTTTAACCAGGTATGAGGAACATACTCCAGGGGCTCATACCCATTTTCGAATAAATTTTGCGGTCTTTCTACGATCTCAGCTTCACAGGGAGAAGTAGAATAATAGCCGCCGCCTTTTATCCGGATAGAAACTCCGGTGCGTAACTTCAAAAGGCTCTCCGGCTCTACCGTGTATTTGACCTTTACCAGGTAGGTCCGTCTATGCGGTATCTCACCCTGGAACAATAGCCTTGTTACTTTCTTATTTGTCGTCAGGATCAGCAGCCCTTCGGAATGATTATCCAGACGGCCGACAGCATGTATTCCTTCCGGGAAACAAAAATTAAGATCCCCAAGCAGCTTCACCTGGTGAGAGCTGACAAACTGTGAAACCATGTCATAGGGTTTGTTGACGATAAAATAACGATGGCTGGTCATGATGCAAAAAAACAGGTTATTTCCTTATTCTTGAAAAAATCGTAGTTTTACGGTGATTATCCGACCATTGTAACAGCGCCAACAAATGATAAACAGCCAGGTGTATGAGTACCGTTCATAACAAGGACATTGGAACAAAACAAAAAGCGCTTGCCATTAACCTCGACCGGGAAATCTATGGGTCTTTTGCCGAAATTGGCGCAGGCCAGGACGTAGCGGCCAATTTCTTCAAGGCCGGTGCTTCCTCGGGCACCATTGCCAAAACCATGTCGGCCTATGACATGACGTTTTCCGATGCTATCTACGGCGCGCAGCAGGGCCGCCGGTATGTAAGTGAACCTCGGCTTATCTCCATGCTCGAGCGGGAATACGGGCTCCTGATCGAACGCCTTGCCGAACAACGGGGCAAAACAACGACATTCTTTGCTTTTTCCGATACGATCTCTGCGCTGAACTACCATAAAACAAACGATGGGCATGGCTGGATGGGTGTCCGGTTTCAACTGGAGCCGAACGGGGAGTTCAATGATGTGGTGATCCATGTCAAATTAATGGATAATGACAACAACCTGCAGCAGCAAGCCGTAGGGATCCTGGGCGTAAACCTCATCTATGCCTGCTTTTACTATCATGAGATCCCGCCTGTGTTCCTGCTCTCGCTGATGGACAACTTGTCAAAAGACCGTATCCAGATAGACATGATCCGTTTTGAAGGGCCTGGATTTACAAAGGTCGACAACAGGCTCATGAGCTTACACCTGGTAAAATATGGTTTCTCAGACGTGGCTGTCTTTGGACCGGACGGCAAGAACCTGCAACCTTCAGAGGCTCTGTATAAGAAGCATATTGTAGTGGTTCGGGGTCGTTTTCGTCCCATTATCAATGTGCATTTGGATATGCTGAATACAGGCGTCAAGCAATTCATGCAGGAGCCTGATGTCGACAAATCGAATATTGTCGTTATTACAGAGCTTACCTTACAGTCATTAAAAGAAAGAAACGCCGACCAGACTGCCGAGATCGATGAAAAAGACTTTCTCGACCGCGTCGACATCCTTTGCTCGCTCGGGCAAACGGTATTGATCTCTAACTTTCACGAGTATTATAAGCTGGTAGCCTATCTGTCAAAGATCACCAAATTGAAGTTAGGTGTTGTCCTTGGTTACCCCAACCTGGAATATATCTTCTCCGAAGAGCATTATGGGGATCTCCCGGGTGGTATCCTGGAATCTTTCGCGACCTTGTTCAGCCGAAAGGTAAAATTGTTTATTTATCCTACATTACGCGACGGAGTGATCTACAATTGTCTCCGCTTTAACCTGCCACCACACCTTATAGACCTGTACCGTTACCTCATCGCCAATGACAAGATAGAGGACATCCGGCATTACAACGAGAATAATCTGCATGTCCAGACCGATAAAGTGTTGCAGCTGATAAGACAAGGGGCGCCGGGTTGGGAAGAATATGTCCCCGCCGAAGTAGCAGCAATGATCAAGGACCGCTGCCTGTTTGGTTATGCCTGTCAAACAGAACCTGTCCGGGAGGAGCTCATAAAAAAGGATACAACTGCTGGCGGAAACGGCCAGGGAACTGCAGTTGACGCGGCTTAAATTATTGCTTTAAGAAAGCCAGACTCGTATTGTTGCCACCTGCATTAACCTTCAGCAAATAATAGCCGTTAGCCGAGCGCTCGATTTCAAAACGATCATTATTGATCGAATTTTCAGTTTCCCACTTTAAATATACCTGCCGAGCCTCAACCTGGCCAGAGAAGGACTTCCAGCGGAGCGGAAGGGGGGTTGAACTAAAGTAATTGTAAAGGCTGGTTACTTCAATGGAGCTTAACACACGATTATAGGCAATGACGTCATCCAGGTCTCCGGTATACACTCCTCCGGCAACACAGGGGTTTCTTCCCATGCCGATCAGTGTAGGCGCGGTGAGCGCAGTGCTATTGGCGCCCTGAAATCCTTTGGCGACGGATTCCCCACTCGTCCACAGCGGGCGCTTTAATAATGGATTAATTATCAATTATGTACCCTTTTTTATTTAAAAACAACCCGTGGAACAAGTTCTGCATATGTATTCATTATTCACCAAACTATGTGTTATGCTACGCTGGACAGTTATTTTTCTCATCATTGCGATCATCGCCGGGGCCTTTGGCTTCTTCGGCATCGCTGCGGGAGCAGCATCAATCGCAAAAGTCCTGTTCTTTATTTTCATCGTGCTTTTTCTCCTGTCTTTTATACTGGGCAGAAGAAGCAATGTTTAATAAACACGAACCAGGTCTCATACGCCCGGAACCCGGGCGTTTTTATTTGTACCAACTTGTACGAACTTGAATCGCCGGAGAATGGAATGTTCAAATTTAGTTTCCGAGCTTTAAAGCACACCAAAAATAACCTCCATGTTGAACCTGGTTAAAGCCGGACGCTGGTTTTTCGCGATTTGCCTTATGGGGCTTGCGGGTCAGCAATTTTATTATTCAGACTTCCGACCGGTCTTTGTTCCACCATGGGCGGGCCCTGTCCCGGGCGAGGCCATCCTGACATATCTTTTCAGTACGGCTCTGATCGGAGCTGCCCTTGCGATCATTTTGGAGAAAAAAGCCAGGACTGCCATGCTGATCCTGGGTGCTTTATTTCTTGTCTTATTGCTTTTCTGTCATATCCCTTACGAGCTTGTGGTGGATCAGGCCAGCAAACATATCGGCGTCTGGGGCAATGCATTCAAGGAACTGGCATTTGCCGGCGGGGCTTTTGCTGTGGCGGGGTCTTTTCCGGACGACCAGGCTGCTTTTCAAAAAAAGACAGCCCTTATCCGACTATTGGAATTGTTTATTCCGATGGGCGGCCTATTCTTTTCGATCACTATGATCGTCTTTGGCATAGACCACTTCCTATACGTCGACTTCGTGGCCACACTGGTCCCAGACTGGATCCCTGCTCATCTTTTCTGGACCTACCTTGCCGCCGTGGCCCTCATAGGGGCGGGCGTGGCCATCATTTTAAGAATCAGGCTGAAGCTGGTTGGTATCCTGCTGGGGACGATGATCTTCCTTTGGTTCATTTTCCTGCATATCCCCCGGGCAGCCATCGCACCTCCGTCGGATAATGGGAATGAACTGACAAGTGTATTTGAAGCATTGGGCTTCAGCGGCGTCGCCTTTATCCTCGCCTACGGCTATAGCGTGAGTAAGCTATCGATGGGTCACAGGAATGACCCTGCTCTTTATGGGTTGGAATAAGGGCCATTACACAAACTCGCGGTTATACCGGTTCCTGTACTGCATTGGCGACAGCCCTGTCACTTTTTTGAAGATCACCCGAAAAGCCTTTGGATCCGAATATCCTACTTTACCCATTGCCTCATTCACTCCCAGCCTGGACGTTTCCAGGCTTTTCTTTACGGCTTCCATTTTCACCCGCTGGATATACTCCATGATCGAATTACCCGTCGCCTTTTTGAATCGACGCTCGAGATTCCTCCGGCCCAATGCCAACATCGAGGCCAGCTCATCCACCATAATTTTGGAATGGACATTTTTTTCTATGAACTCCTGTGCTTTTCGGATAGCCTCATCCTCATGTCCCTTTTGCCCGCTGAAGATGATGAATGGCGACTGGCTATCGCGCTGAAAGTCGATCTGAAATCCCTTAGAACAGGTAATGGCTATCTCTTTGCCTGCATATTTTTCAACCAGGTATAATATCAGGTTGAGCCAGGAATAGGCCCCACCGCTAGTATAAATATTATTTTCATCGGTGATGATCTTGTCCTCAACCAACGTCACGGCGGGAAACAGCTGGCGGAACTCATCACTAAATTCGCAATGCGTGGTACAACTTTTCCCATCCAGCAATCCCGTACCCGCCAGGACAAAAGCGCCGATACACATCGACGCAACGGCCGCGCCGCCCTGGTACTGTCTTACGATCCAGTCAAGCATGGGGGCATTATCGGCAAGGATCTTCTTCTTGTCACCATGCACGGAGGGAATCAGGATGAGATCGGTCCGGTCTACCTCCTGTATCAGCACATCAGGGTTGATGCTGAACAAACCGTTCTTCAACCTGACCTCCCGCCGAAGCCCTACCAGCTGAACAGTAAACAGCGGCAGACGTCCGGCTTCCTCCAGCCAGTCATTTACCCGCAACAGGATCTGGTAGGTCCCTTCGATGTTGGTTATGCTGCATTCGCCATCCGGCACCAGTATTGATACATGTTTCATAACAGACATTTCTTCGTTGTAATTTAAGACTAAAAATGAATAATTTAGCACCCAAATGTTCCTATGAATATAACAGGCATGGAGTTCTTTAATGAGATTATGGAATATCATTCGGAGTCGATCAGCCTGAATAGCAAATACGCTAAACTGCGCTGGCTCCTGGAAAGAGTCTGCAAAGAAATTACCGCTGGTGAGCCTGTCCAGTTCTCCAACCTCTTCTCCAGACTTAATTATGCGTGCAAAAAGAAAGGACTGGATCGAAGAAGGACCTACCAGCTGAACACATTCCGGATCAACGCCAATAAAATACAGCATGGACAATGGCAGCCGTCGACACCCGACTATCTGCAGGACCTAAAGGTCATCAGCGAGACTATCGGCTATTTTTACGACACTCCCATACCCCCAGAGCTATTGCGGATCCTACCTGAAAACGATGTATTAGTTCCAAAAGAAAAACTGACCGGCAAAAAATTCAAACGGATCAGAGCCTTTGTCAGAGACATCACAGCCGATACCCTGTTTTGCGAATTTGAAGAATTTGCGAATGATGAACTATATTCAGTAAAGACCAATGTCGATGCAGAAACCTTTCATGGCTATTATGGCAACCGGGAATTCGAGTCGACATTTAAGCATATCTGGGCTGGCGCATCGGTTAACCTGATCGATGTCACCGAGTCGGAAGGCGCCTTTTATGCCGAATTTGTAGTGCTGGAACCGGACTATCTCATCGACATCAGCAACCTCGCAGAATGTTATAAAGAACATGGAGATCATCAGCTGAACTATACTATCTCACGGCTTACCATGCCGGAGAACAAAATGCATTTCCGGATCGGTGACTTTGCCAATATGTGCCTGGATGAACAGATCTTCAATCAGGCGGCGGACGCTATCGATGTCGACACAATAAGAGGGAATGCCTTCAGGTCCTATCCCTTCGAGTATTCTACCTGCATCGACTTTGATGAAGAAAAATACAGGGAGGAAACAGAAAGACAGCACCTGAATATCAGGAATACGGTCCTGCACACCTTTAGTGAAAATACCTTCAGGATAAACAAAGACAAGGCAACCGTCGAACCTTCTTTCTTTTGTGAGTACTTCGGCGTACAGGGCCGCCTTGATTTTTTTCAGTATCAGCCGGAGAACGGTTTCTTTAATATCATCGAGTTAAAATCAGGCAAGCCCCCCTATCCTTATACAGACCCTACCCGGATAGGAAAGAACCATGGCACCCAGCTTTTCCTTTACTATTTAGCCGTCCTGTACAATCTTCACGAAGGTGACAGATACAAGGAGAACCTGAATGTGTACGTATTATACTCAAAACCGTCGACCCATAATTTAAGATTTGAAAAGCCGGCCCTGTCAAGACTGAAGCATATAATAAACAAGCGCAATGAGATTGTGCTCATAGAGCATTTTGTCGCAAAGAACATCAATGGCTCAAACTCCGAAACGGTATTTAAGCAAATAGTGCCGGCGAAGCTGATCCTTGAAAGGGTAAACTCTTCTTTCCTGGAGAATTACGTGATCCCGGATATTAAGAAATTCTCTGATGTCTTTGCCCACAGCTCATTGCTCGAACGGGAATATTTCCATTCCTTTTACAGTTTTTTGACGCGGGAGCTGTTTGTATCCAAGATCGGGGATGGGGATAAGGATAGTTCGGGCAACAGGGGCGTCGCCGGCTTATGGCAAAATGATCTCTATGATAAGATAGAGGCGGGGGAGATCCTGACTGATCTGAAAATCAAACCGGGTGGGAACAAGGCGGATGAGACAGTCCCCAAAATAACTTTTACCATAACGGATCAGCCTGATATAGTCGCCTTGCCCAATTTCAGAAAAGGAGAGGTTGTGAATTTATATGAAAGGAACAGCGGGTCGGACGTAGTCACCAATAAGCAGATCTTTAAGGGCGCAATAGAGCAGATCGATCAGCATGAGGTCACTGTCCGCTTGCGCTTCAAACAACGTAACCGGAACATATTCTCCAATCGCAGCACATTTGCCGTAGAACCCGACTTCCTGGATTCTTCCTACAACTGGATGTTCAAGGGACTTTTTCTTTTTTTACAGGCAAGAGCCGACAGGAAGAATCTATTGTTAAGCCAGCGGCCGCTGCAGTTCGACCACACCATAAGACTTGCAAGGACGCATGGCAGTAAAGAGATCGATGAAATTGTTCTGAAAGCCAAACAGGCTAAAGACTATTTTTTACTGGTGGGGCCGCCAGGCACGGGCAAAACGTCCAAAGCGCTAAAAGCAATGGTAGATGAGTTTTATTCCGCGCCCGAAACCAATATACTTCTGCTTTCCTATACCAACAGGGCCGTAGATGAAATTTGCGATGCACTGGATAGCATAGACAGTCAGCCACCTTATGTCCGGATCGGGAATACGCTTTCCTGCGACGAAAAACATAAAGGCAGACTACTGGACTGTCTCATTTCCGATTGCCGGACGCGTGCGGACGTTCGCCTAAAAATCAAAAGCTATCGTATTTTCGTCGGAACTGTATCATCCATATCCGGCAAAATGGAACTCTTCCGACTCAAACATTTCCAGGTAGCAATCATCGATGAAGCCTCCCAGATATTGGAGCCGCATCTCCTTGGTGTTCTATCTGCGAAGGATGCGGACGGCGGGAATGCCATTGGGAAATTTATCCTCATCGGTGACAACAAACAGCTTCCTGCTGTGGTCCTGCAAAAAGAACAGGACTCTGCTACGGATTCTCCTACCCTGAACGCCCTCGGCTTGCTCGATCGTAGAAATTCATTATTCGAACGTCTCTATAACCTGCATAAGAAAGATAAAAGCTCGCCTGCCTGGGGCATGTTGTACCAACAGGGGCGTATGCACCCGGAAGTAGCCGGGTTTTCCAATACGTATTTTTATGAAGGCCGCCTGCAACCCGTGCCGCTCCCACACCAGGCAGCCCCTCTCGAATTTCTGTCCTATGATGCACAGGATCCTTTACAAAAGCTAATCGCAACAAAACGCCTGATTTTTATTCCCTCTCAGAAAAGCGAGTCTGATAATAATAAGACCAACTCACATGAGGCGAGGACAGCCGTAAAGCTGGTCGAAAACATTTATGCTTTGTATCAAAGGAACGGCCTCTTATTTGAATCGGATAAGAGTATTGGTATCATTGCCCCTTACCGAAGCCAGATCGCCCTGATCAGGCGTGAGCTGCATCAGCTGAACATCGGTCCCCTGGATAAGATCATGATCGACACGGTCGAACGGTTCCAGGGATCTCAACGGGATATCATCATCTATTCTTTTAGCGTAAATTATATCTATCAGCTGAACTTCCTGGCCCGAAACATGGAAGACGAGGGCATTCTGATAGACAGAAAACTAAATGTCGCACTTACAAGAGCCAGAAAGCAATTGTTTATAACTGGTAATCCCACTATTTTATCGAATAACCCGATCTATCGGAGACTCATCGAATTTGTAAGCTCGGCGGGAGGGTATAGTGCGCAATTCTAAGTGATCAATTGTCAAATTTTATCTCGTAGATGGTGGGCCATAATTTGCCGGTCACATATATTTTGTTCAGCGTCGAATCGTAGGCAATCCCGTTCATCTCGGCAGACCCCGGATATCTCGAAGCCGCATCCTCACTGAGCATCGACAGATCCAGTTTGCCTACCACCCGGCCACTGGTCGTATCGATCTTTAAAATATGATTCGTCAGCCACTTATTGGCGTAAATATATCCATGGATCAGTTCCAGTTCATTCAGGCTATCTACAGGCACGTTGTCCGCGGTGACCATCAGCTTTTTCACCGGATCAAAAGTTACAGGGTCCCGATAATAGAGGGTGCCGGAACCGTTGCTCATAATCAGATATGTGCCATTGGTGGTAAGTGCCCAGCCATCTCCGGCATAGTGAAACTCGCCCAGTGGTTTGTAAGTCCGGGCATCATAGATAAAACCGATCCTGGTCGTATCGGTCAGTTGATATACCTTATTTTTTAGAAAGGCTATACCTTCTCCAAAATACCTGTTTTTGTCGATCTCTGCCTTGACATCGATCTTTCCTGTGTTCTGGTTGACTATCCCAAATAAGGATCTTGAAAGGGGATAGGAATCGGTGTGACCGGTACTCTCAAACAACTTTCCGTCATGTATCAAAAGTCCTTCTGTAAAAGAAGTAGTATCGTGCGGGATGGACCGGACCACTGCATATGGAATGATCTTTTCGCTCTCCTTGATTCTTTCGTTCTCTTTTTGGGCAGGAGCTTCCTGTTTTGGGGAGTTTGTACAGGCAACGAGGATGCAATAGAGAAAAGGGATTATTTTCTTCATTCGCTAACAGATACGATTTGTATAAAGGGGTGTATCCCTATCAGCACCTTCGATCTCCAGGGGATTACCGGATCCAGCCGGTCCGGGGTAAGATATAGGACTAGTAATATCAGCATCGGAAACAGCGAAAAGACCAGTGAAGCCTGCCAGACATCGTCCCGGATTTGCCATCCTTTAACCGGTGCCCATGCCAGTCCGGAGGTCGCCATATAGGCGATGAATGGGCCGCCGAGCAACACGAACAATAAGCAGAAGAACAGATTCCTGCTCAGGACCAGGTGACGTGGCAGGCTGAGAAGAAAATTTCGCTCCTCCTCTATTTCCCGTAGCTGCTTTTTATAAAAGGTTTTCACGGTAGCCGCATAAAACTGGTCAAAGTCTCCGCCCTCGTCGAGATTCTGCTCGATGATAATGCAGATATGATCGAGCAAATCCTGCTGAAGGCTCTCCGTCTCAATGCCGTTGGCGCCAAGATCATGGAGAATAAAATCGATCTGGTCGTCGCTGATAGAATACATTAGGCCATTTTGGTTTTTATGTCTAAAAGAGAAACCATCGTTTCGATAAAGCTAGCCAGCTCTCTTACTTTTTCTTTTGCCTTCGTTCTGCCCGTCGGGCTTAAGCTGTAATACTTCCGCACCCGTTTGCCGATAAACTCCGTTTCGGTGGTCACGAATCCCTCGGCCTCCAGTGCATGAAGGGAAGGGTACAATGCTCCTTCTGTGATTTGGATCTTATCCGCTGTCAGCTCTTTTACCTTTTGCGTGATCTCATAGCCATACATCTTTTTATTGTCTGCCAATAACTTCAGTATAATTGTCTTTAGCGTCCCTTTTAATAATTCGGTGGAGTAGGTCATGCTGTAAGGATTATATCCCATTTCAAATATACATAAGAAGAGGATGCATTGTACTGGAAATATGACTGTTCTAATTTTAAATCAAAGATAACTTCCAGGCTTTGTATGAGGAAAGCCTCAAGATCGGGCGTTTGATCGACTATTTTGTGATCACCAGCTTCGAAACTTATATCAAAGGCCGCGAAGAGGTTATCCTTCGCCAGACCGATGAAATGGCCGAAATCTATAACTGCCCGATGGATGGGTGCTTTAAACACCCGGAATCATGTATCTTATAATGGTATCATCGGTTATAATATCCCGGTACGATGAATGAACAGCTGTTGGCGCAGGAAGAATTCCCGCAGTTCATCGCTTGTTCAGACGACATCAAGTCAAGATGGGATATCGCAAAATTCCCGATGCTTATGCAGCACGATGGAATGATTATTGCTTCGGCTCTTTACAAAGAATTTAGCCGGGGAACAGATGATACCTCCGTTCTAGTGTGTAAATCGGTTTAACCATGACAGAGATCACTCGGGTTTCACTGGAGAATGAAATGGACATAGTAGTGGCGCACAAACGTATGATCAGTGTGGCGCAATTCTTTTTCCTTACGCTGTCTACGCAGGCAACCATAGCAACTGCTACAGCCGAGATCAGCCGGGTAGTCATCGATAAAACGGACAGCGGCTGGCTCAGCATCGGCATGGAAAAGACCAATGGCAAATTTTCTCTTATCGGCCGTATTAACTTTCCCCCCGACATCGACATCCGGCCTTCGGAAGAAGGGCTGAAATATGCGCAGCTCCTGGTGCCGGAATTCTCCTTTGACAGAAGCAATGAAGCGGCTACTATCTGTATAAGCATTGGAATTCCCAGGTCTCTGAAGATCACGCCGGCCAAGGTTGCCGAAGCGGCGGAATTCTTCCGCACCATCGAGCCGACTACTCCATACGAAAAGCTGAAAGTGCGCAACCTTCTTTTGAACCAGCAGGCAGTAGAAAAGGATGAAGAGCTAAAACACAGCCGTCTGCTGGATGAAAAAAAGAACGAATTCATTTCCGTCGCGAGTCATGAGCTGAAGACCCCGCTGACATCCATCATGGCCTTCACCAAGCTGGCGTTGAGGGCAAGCTCTACCGACGCGCCCGGTAATGTGCACCACTACCTGGAGAAAATAGATCACCAGGTGCATAAGCTGCACGTGCTGATCCAGCAGCTACTGGACATCTCCAAGATCGAATCCGGGAGGCTCGACTATAATATGCAGGAACTGCACTGGAATACCTATATGATCGAAATGATGCCCATACTGGAGCATTTGGTCCCTTCCCACCGGCTTTCCTGGCTGCCCTGCCAGGAAGAAATTATGGTCAGCATAGACATATTGCGTATCGAACAGGTCCTGACCAATCTCATTAGCAACGCCGCCAAATACTCCGACCCGGATACGACCATCGATATCAATTGCACCTTCAGTGCCGACAACCTCACCGTTTGCGTCCGCGACCAGGGAATCGGCATTTCAAAACTCAATATCAACCGGATCTTTGACAAATACTTCCGCGAAGAGGCCGTTACCGACAAATATAGCGGATTCGGTATGGGCCTTTATATCACCTCCGGCATAGTACGGGAACACAAAGGCGCTATCTGGGCTGAAAAAAACGAGGAGGCGGGTTCTTCCTTTTATTTTACCCTCCCGGTCAGCTGCCCTCCCCAACTTGGGGCATAATTCATCCAGATTATTGACAGATTCTTAATTTTAGGCCTTTATTTGGCATTTACGAAGCAAAGAAAAAAATTTCCTTCCCCGGAACAATAAGGAACGAGGTTTGTATTATTTACGGTCAGAGAATTATAGCACATTTTTTTAATTCGTTAGAGCAATCAAATTCATGAGCATTAGATGGAGTTTATTTTTACTATTAATTGTTGTCATACAGGGAGTTGCATACAGCCAGGTACCAGTCGATTCCTTGAAAGCTGATTCCTTACGTGCCAAATCATTGAAGGCCCAAAAACTGGCAGATAACACCAACAGGCAGTATGATTTTAGTGATCTGACCCGGAATATTCTTCATCCAAAGAAAAAGCCCGATACTTTACATAATAGGTCAGGTATTACGGTTGTGCCAAACATCGCCGCAAACCCCACCATCGGTGGACAGCTGGGGATCAAAGCTGTAGCCGGTAAAAGACTGGGCAATGATCCCAATACGCTCTTTTCTGTTGCGGCGACATCCGCTTCTATCACCACCAAAGGAATCCTTTATTTCTATGTGAATCACAACCTGTTCACTCCCGGCAACAAGTGGAATTTCCAGGGTAATCTGGTGGCCGCAAAGACAGTAACGCCTGATTTTGGTTTTGGCATCGGCAACAAGTTCAAGGGCGGGACCGCTGCGGATTCTGTACTGGCAGATCCTACACACAAAGTTTATCCGATCCACTCGCACTATTACAATCTCAGGGAAAAGGTCTATAAGAACGTGGCAAAGGATCTTTTTGTCGGAGCAGGCCTATCCTTTGAGATCAGGAGGCAGATCACTTTGTCCGATACGGTTGAGAATGCAACCCCGTCCAGCGTTTACAACAACCGGAATGGATTTCCACAGAATCATTATTCTGCAAACGGCTTTCTCTTTAATGTGGAATACATCACCCGTGACAATCCAAACCGCGCCTATAAGGGGATCTTCTTTGATGCCGGCATTCGGGTCAATCAGACATGGATAGGAAGCTCAAAGAACTCGGTGCAGGTGACCTCGGACTTCAGGAAATACTTTAGCTTATCGACCGCCAGCCCGGAGACCGTCCTCGCACTTTGGAACTGGGGTTCTTACCTTCTTGGCGGGTCGATACCTTTTCTTGAATTGCCCGGTACGGCGAGAGACGGAACATTTCGAAGCGGCAGGGGATATACTTCGCAATATTTTAAAGGGACGAAATTCAATGACACGGAAGCGGAATTGCGCTTTCCTATCCTGGCCAATAAATTCATAAGTGGGGTAGTTTTCGGAAATCTGCAAACCGGTAATGATGACCATGGCACCAAAATGTTCCAGGTATTTCAGCCGGGCTATGGCGGCGGCCTGCGGGTGCTGTTCAACAAGACTACGCGGACAAACCTGGCCCTGGACTACGCATTCGGGAAATTTGGCAACAAAGGATTTTTCCTGAACCTGAACGAGTCATTTTAGTAAATTTGCCGGCCGGTGACGCCGGTTGCCGGCAGCCGTCACAAATTTCCTTCGATGGCCAATCCTTATATCTCTCTGCTTAGCACTGCCTGGCGTTATGCCCGTAAGGAAAGGAAAAAATATGTGCTGGTATATTGCATGTTTATTTTGGCAAACCTGGCCTATGCGCTTAATCCCATACTCTTAGGCTGGTTTATCGACAGGATCGTGCGGGACTCAGTACATATTCCACACTACGTAACGCTCTATGCCGCTGGTTTTATTGGAATAAAATTTCTTCAGTGGTGTTTTCATGGTCCCGCCCGGATTATGGAGCGTTCTCTTGCCTTCCACCTCAGCCGCAACTTCCTGCAGGAGAAATATCACCAGGTACTGCATCTCCCCGTAAAATGGCAGCAGGATCATCATAGTGGTGCCACCATCAATCGCATTCGTAAGGCATATGAGGCTCTCCGTGAATTCTTCGACAAAGGCTTCATGTATGTCTATGCCCTGGGGAAATTCTTCGTGTCCGTTACCGCCATGCTATACTTTTCACCTCTTTACGGAGCCATCGCCATTGTCATGGGCGTCTTTACCATCTTTATCATCCGTACTTTTGATAAGCCTTTTATAAAGGCGCTTGAAGAGGTCAACGAAAAAGAGCATACAGTTTCCGCCACGCTCTTCGACAGTCTTTCCAATATTATGACCGTCATTACGCTGCGACTGGAAAAAAGCATGGAGACGGGTCTGATGAATAAGGTCCGCCATATTTTCAGCCCCTTCCGCAAAAGCGCGCTGATCAATGAATGGAAATGGTTTTGTGCCGAAATGCTAATCGTCTGTATCTATGCAACCATTACGCTCGGGTATGTCTTTCAACACTGGACCCCGGACAAACCCTTCCTGGTAGGAAGCCTGGTTACATTACTTGGCTTTGTCAACCAGTTCACCAGCGTATTCCAGGATATTGCCTGGCAATACACCGATATCGTACAGTATAATACGTATGTCCAGACGGCCGCCGTCATCAGCGAAGCATATGCGGAACAACACCGGGCAGACCGTCCGGACGCCCTTCCTGCCAACTGGCGAACCATCGAAATTAGCCGGCTGAATTTCTCCTACAATGAATCTTATGATACGACTCGTCGCGCCCAAAGTCTGCACGACCTTCACCTGATCATCCGCCGTGGACAGCGGATAGCGCTTATCGGAGAAAGCGGCAGTGGGAAGAGTACGCTCCTGGCCTTGTTGCGCGGCCTCTATGTTCCGGAGCCTGGTTTCATGCTCAGGGTGGACGGTGATACTGAATCCCTCGATCAGCTCAACGAAACCGTCACCCTCTTCCCCCAGGAACCGGAAATATTCGAGAACACTCTCGCTTATAATATCACTCTTGGGCTTCCATTCTCAGAAGAAGAGATACTCCAGGTCTGCAACAGCGCCCATTTAACAGAAGTCATCCATCAGCTGCCCCTGGGTCTGGAGTCCGACATCCGGGAAAAAGGCGTCAACCTTTCCGGCGGTCAGAAACAACGACTTGCTTTGGCCCGCGGCATTCTTGCCGCCCGTGACAGCGACCTGATCCTCCTCGACGAACCCACCAGCAGCGTCGACCCCCGTACCGAAGCGCTAATCTACGAAGGCCTGTTCAAAGCCTTCTCCGACAAAGCCATTATCTCCTCGATCCACCGCCTCCACCTGCTCGCCCGTTTCGACTATGTGTACATCCTGCACCAGGGCCGTATCGTCGCCGAAGGCGGCTTCGAAGACCTCCGCGACCACAACCCGGTCTTCCAGGAAATGTGGCGTCACCAAAAAGAAGAAACCCGCTCCGACGCCTGATTCCTTACCCTTCCGACATCATCTTTAATTAGCCTGTAGCTCAATTCTTTTCTTTTTCAACTTGCCTACCTCCGCCTCTTCTAAAATGGGCTCTGGTGTCAGCACCAGGGAAGTATTATTCTCCTTCCACCATCTGCCTTCCTTTATCTCCCGGAAATGAATCACTCCAACCAGGTATTTTCTATCGCTCTCTGCATGCCATTCTTCGATCCACTCGAACCTGTCCCTGGGAATATACTTCCAGTCATCAAAGCTCAGGTACACCCTCACGTAAAACTCGTTGGTCAGCTGATGCGGCGTATGGTGATACAGCTTTTTATATTCGTATTTGTACTGATAACGCAGCGCGGAAAGATCACTAAGCACAGCGCTGGCCGTAGGGAAGGACCCTGCCCCTTTGCCGTAGAAGAACTGCTTGTCGGCAAACCCGCTCTCGATCACCACTCCATTGTATTCATTTTTGACAAAAGCGAGGTGGTCGTCCTGTTTAATGAACTGTGGCAGAACAAAAGCCGCCACCTTCCCGTTCTCCAGCTTTTTAGCCTGTGCTACCAGCTTGATATCGTAATGTTTTTCCCGGGCTACTTCGGCATCCCCGGCCTGTACGAACTGGATACCTGTAAACACCAGGTTCTCCGTCTTCTCAACAATGCCATAGGCGTGGGTCAGTAAGAAGGTCCACTTGTTGGCGGCGTCATATCCTTCTACGTCAAGGGAAGGATCGCTTTCCGCAAATCCCAGCTCCTGGGCCAGCAGCAATGCCTGCCCGAATCCCAGCTTCTCTTCGAACATCTTCGTCAGGATAAAATTTGTGCTGCCGTTCACGATGGCTTTTATAGAATGCAGGAGGTCATTGTCATAATATTCCTCCAGGTTACGTATAACGGGAATGGAAGCACAGGCAGCCGACTCATATAAAAAAGATTCACCCGTTTGTTTCTGCAGCTCCAGCAGCTCCGGCAAATGCTCGGCGATCATCTTCTTGCTCGCGCTGACTACGGACTTTCCGTTCTTCAATGCCGTCGACACGATCTCGAACGCCGGTCCCGATTCATTTATCACCTCTACGACCACATTGATGGATGGATCATTTAAAATAGCGTCCCGGTCCGTTGTGAACAGATCGTCGGGTGCGTCCCGCTTTTTGCCAGGATTCTTTATACATACTTTTTTGATAGATGCTTTCAAGGAGGGAGTCTGTTGTAATACCTTATACAACCCTTCTCCTACTACGCCAAACCCAAAGAGCCCGATGGTAAGCTGCTTATGTGTTTCCATTGTTTGTATATGTTGTTTAATTTGTTTCTATAACAATTTTTGACCGTTTCAGTTCAGCGGATCTTTTCCCCGCCCCGATCCTGTCCAGCGACAGCCGCAGATCATCTATCAGGTCCTCCGTATCTTCTAATCCCACGGACAGCCTTATCAGCCCATCACTTATGCCTGCCGCCTTGCGCCTTTCCGCCGGTATCGTCTTATGCGTCATCTGCGCTGGATGTGATAGCAGACTCTTGATCCCACCCAGACTCTCCGCCAGCTTGAATAGGCCCGTCGACGTCACAAAGGCTGTCGCGGCCTCAATAGTGTCTTCTTTGAGAGAGAAGGAAACAATTCCTCCAAAGCCTTTTGATTGGGATGCGGCAATAGCATGTCCCGGGTGCGTCGCCAAACCCGGATAGTAGACCTTGTCAACGGCAGGATGCTGTTCCAGGAAGGCGGCGATAGCCCTTGCGCTCGCACTATGCTGTCTTACCCGCAGATGCAGGGTCTCAATACCCCGGATCAGCAGCCAGCTGTCAAACGGTCCAAGAATGGCTCCGCTTGCATTTTGAAGGAATTTGATCTTCTGCCCCAGTTCCGGGTCTGCTGTCACCACAAGACCGGCGATGAGATCGCTATGGCCGCCCAGGTACTTGGTACCCGAGTGAACCACCAGGTCGGCGCCCAGCAACAAGGGTTGCTGCAGAGCAGGCGACGCAAAAGTATTGTCCACGCAAAGAAGAATCTTCCCGTCGGACCCGTGGCGCCCTTCTGACTTGGGCGTCCGTCCGACTTCAGCGATCTTTGAGATAGCCCTGATATCAGTGATCTTTAAGGTGGGATTGGTCGGTGTCTCGATCCAGATAAGCTTTGTCTTCGGGGTCAGTGCATGAAATACAGCCGATGGATTTGTCGTGTCGACATAATGCACCGTGATGCCGAACTTCTTATACACTTGTTCGAAAAGGCGGAACGCGCCCCCGTAAATGTCATCTACCGCAATAACCTCATCTCCCGATTGCAGGAGCTTGAGTACCGCGTCTATGGCCGCCAGGCCGCTGGCAAAAGCCGCTCCGGTGCTGCCGCCTTCCAGCTGCGCAACCAGGTCTTCCAGGACGGCTCGTGTTGGATTACCCGTCCGGGCATAATCATAGCCTTTGTTCACTCCCGGCGCATCCTGCACGAAAGTCGAGGTTTGGTAAATAGGCACGGATACTGCGCCGGTTAAAGGGTCAACAGGAATGCTGTGAATGAGTTGTGTTGTCGCTTGCATGATAAACAGATTTTAATTGTTAACTAAAATTGTTCAGCGACACCACTTACCAATGCCATCAGAAGAGAATTTCGCCGCGGAGGGTTATACCCGGACCGGCAAAAAAAAACTCTTCTGATTCGTCAGAAGAGCTTCGAATATGCTTTGAATGTGATTCTGCAATATTGTCAAGCCGGAATCTGACTTATCTGTCCCGATATTCCATCGGGATGGAGTTGGCACCTTACACCCAATTACTATGTAACCGAATGCAGGTTGTCAAGGCTTCTTTGGGCCATTTCCCTCAGCCTTTCTTGATAAGAGATGTTGTAAGAACTGGAACAAAGATAATGACAGGGTTGCCATATTTCCAAATCCGATCCTGGAATTTTTGACGAACCGGGCGTAGGGCAGGACCAAACTTCACCTTGTAATTATGGTTTATTTATGGTTTCCGGCGATTAACAATCCGATAACTAAATTTCGCTATAAGCTTGAAAATAAATTATTTAAATAAATGTTTAATTACAAATCCGGATAGGCTTTATGTTCCACCTGAAAAAGCTGCTACGATATGCGATTGGTTTGTTGGCTGTAGCCCTACTTTTTAATATTCTCGGCTATGTCTATATCAGCTATCAATCCCGGGAGAACGACCGGCAGGAAGAAAACGAAAAGATAACCGGCAATCTTCAAACTCTCAGTCAGCAGGTAGCCAAAGACATGCTCTTCCTGCTCGCCGACCACTCTCACCAGTTGCGGACTCCCGGCCTGAACGACGAATTGCAGACCTCTCTCCTTGAGTTCGAGGACAAACAAGCCTTCCTCCATCGCGAGATCATTCGTCCCAGGGTCCAGACCTCCGAGACTTTACAAGGTCTGAGCCACACCTACACCCAGATCGCTCCTTTTTATGGCCGCCTGGACTCTCTTGCTCATAAGGTATTGCAGGATACGACGATGACTCTCACTCAAAATGCCGGTCTCCCGGCGCAGATCCGTTACAACGAATCCCAATACCTGGAAGGCATGCAGGATATAACCCGGATCTATCGTAACGTAGACAATGGTTTTGTGAATAAGATCTTTTTTGTCAACACGGGCATTCTTACCTCTCTCATTTTTGCCATTATCATCATGGCCATCTTCGTCATTGTGCCCATCATCAAACAGGGGGATAAGAACTACCAGGTACTCAGGCTTTCCCTGCACAAGGTCCGCCAATCCGAAACGGCGCTGCGTCGCAGGGACCTGCAGCTGCAGACTCTTGGCGCCGCCACTCACCAGCTCATCGGCAGCACAGACTTCAAAGCCGCCATGCGCGAAGCCATAACCCTGTTAGGGCAACAGATGGATACCGACCGGATCAGCATTTACCAGCTAAAGCCGGCAGGGGAAGACGAACCCTGGCTTATGCATCGTCTTGTGCATTGGAATAAGAATGGCATGGATATTTACCCGGCAGGAGTAGAGAATTTCCCGTTGCACTCCGTTGCTGACGTCATCGCGATACTACGGCGCAACGAGATCTTTGTCAGCGCCACTGATGACGTACAATCCCCCGAGCTCAAAGACTGGCTCCGTCGCACCCAGACAAAATCCATTCTTTCCATACCCATTTTTGTAATGAACGAGCTCTGGGGCCAGCTGGGTCTTTCCAACTGCCGCAGTGACCTGCAGTGGACGCCCGCAGATTATACTCTCCTCCGGGCCTTTGCTGCGAGTCTGGGCTCCGCCATCGAAAGGGCCGGAATAGAAGATCAGCTAGTGCTGGCCAAAGAAGCTGCCGAAGCCGGCAACAGGGCCCGAAGCGAATTTATGGCCAATATCAGCCATGAGCTGAGGACGCCGATGAACGGAATCATTGGTTTTTCCGATCTGCTCCTGACGACCCCGCTGCAGGAAGTACAGCGGGAATACATCCAGCACGTCAGTAAGTCTGCCTATAGCCTGCTTAGTATAATCAACGATATTCTGGACTTCTCGAAGATAGAAGCGGGCAAATTCTTTTTCGAACATGCGGCTTTTGATATCAATGAGCTGGTCGGCGATGCCGTCGATATACTTTCCATAAAGGCGTTTGAAAAGCACCTCGAGCTGATCTGTGATATAGATCCTGCCCTTCCCTTCAGAGTGTGGGGTGACCCGCTGCGTATCCGCCAGATCCTGGTCAACCTGCTTGGCAATGCCATTAAGTTTACCGATCAGGGTGAAGTGAGTATCGTAGTTCGATCTTCGGCGGCTAATTTCGAAAAAGATAGAAAGAACTATCTGCCCTTATTGATCACCGTCAGAGACACCGGCATTGGGATCCCGCCTGAAAAGATCAACGGCATCTTCGAAAGTTTTACACAAGCAGATTCTTCTACTACCCGTAAATACGGAGGCACCGGGCTGGGGCTCACCATCTCGAAAAGTCTCGCTGAATTAATGGGTGGCAGGCTCACCGCCGAAAGCCAGCCGGCTAAAGGAAGTCTGTTCATCCTGGAATTACAGTTGGAGATCGCCGAGGACCAGGCTACCAATATCCCATTGCTGAAAGCACCCCTGCACAAGGTGCTGATCATCGATGACAATACGACCAACTGCAGTCTCATGCAAGGCATCTTCCATCACTTTCATATATGCTGCGATGTTACCGAAGGCGGTGAGCAGGCGCTGGCCCTGGTCCGGAAAGCCATTGGCGACAAGGACTTCTACGACCTTATTATTACCGACCACCAGATGCCCGGCATGGATGGCATCACATTGGTGCGGGAGATCAAACAACTGCTCGAAGCTCAATCCGATCCATTTATACTCATGCTTTCGTCGCTGGACAAATCCCCGCACAGGCAAATGGCAAGGGAAGCAGGGATCGACCGCTTTCTGCCTAAACCCGTCAAGCTCCGGGAATTGACCGGTCTTATCAGCTCAATTTTTGATCAGCATGCGACAGAGCTGGCCGGCTCGTCAACCGATCCGGTCTTTGAACAGTTCACCCAGGGCACCCAGATCCTGGTAGTAGAGGATGAGCCTGTTAACATGATGTTAATTTCGGAAGTTCTCCGCAACATGGGGGTCCAGGTTCTGCGGGCCGGTAATGGAAAAGAAGCGCTCGGTCTTCTCACTACGACTATACCGGCTATCATCTTCATGGATATCAATATGCCTGAGATGGATGGATATACTGCTACTCATCACATCCGGCATCTTCCTCCGCCCCAGCGTTCGATCCCGATCATCGCGCTTACTGCAGATGCCACGCGCGATGACAAGGAAAAATGCCTGGAGGCCGGTATGGATAATTTTATTTCCAAGCCGTTTAGGTTGGATGAGATTGCGGGTATACTAAGGAGATACGTTAGATAGTCACTACCCTGTATACTTGCTGGCTGTACTGTACCGATGACTGCGTCATCTAGCAGGGCCAATGTTGGGCCTTCGGCCGTTAAGCCTCCGGCTTAACATTGCAATAACGGGTATTTGGTCCGATTTTTGGCAACCATCTTCCATACGATGCAGTATCTCTACCTATAAAACTTCACAAACATGAAAACGGTAACCCAAAGGCTGACAGCTGCCACCAGCGTCGCAGCCGTACTCCTCGTATTTGCCTGCAACAAGAACAACTCATCCAAAACAAATTCCAGCATCCCGGCCGGACAATCCCAGCTCTCATTGTATATGATGGACGGACCTGTCCAATTCACAAAAGTAAATATCGACATTCGTCAGGTAGCCGTCGAGATCGACACTGCCGACCAGCAAAGCGACCAGGACCATGACGACCAATGGGACGACAGTTACTGCGGCTGGCATCGCGACAAATCCAACAAGTCAGTTATCTGGGATACGCTGAGCATCACACCCGGCGTATACGACCTGCTCCAGCTGCGCAATGGTACTGACACACTGCTTGCATCCGGTCAGTTCCCGAGCGGCAAGATCCTGAAGCTTAAAATAACCCTTGGCTCGGACAACACTATATTCACGGACAGCACTACTTCCTATCCACTGGAAGTCTTTGGTCCAAATCCTTATTTTACAGTTAATGTCAGCAGGGTTAGCGTTGCATCCGTTGCCAGCAACGACTTCAAGCTCTGGCTTGACTTCAATCTCGCCAGATCCGTCGTATTCTGGAACGGGGAATTTTTGCTGAAACCCTATCTCGTCGTATTCAATGACCAGGTCACCGCAAAAGTCCAGGGCCAGGTATTACCTTCCGGCGCTGCCGCCCTTGTCACGGCCTACAACGCGACGGACACCCTCTATGCCATTCCCTTCTGGAATGGCCAGTATCAGTTCCGCGGCGTACCCGCCGGTACGTGGTCGGTCAATTTCAAAGGACGCGGCGGTTACCAGGATACTACTCTTGCCAATATAAAAGTAGACTCCATGAAGGTGGTCAAGCTTCCGACCATAACCTTACATAAATAGTTCATCCATAATCATTTAACCTGTAATAAGGCCGGGATTTGTTCCCGGCCTTATTAATTTATAGCTCTCTTTTGCCAACTTTTGTAGCATTTTGCTTGTTATTCTTAACTTAGCGTAAACTGGACGGAGTCCGGAATCAAAAATTATGGAGATACCTGTGAATTATGGGGACACCGGCCTCGAACCCGGCGAAGAAACTATCGACGTATCCGGAGCAAGGGTACACAACCTGAAAAACATCGACATCCGTATCCCGAAAAACCAGCTCGTGGTCATCACGGGGATCAGTGGAAGCGGAAAGTCTTCTCTTGCTTTCGACACGATTTATGCCGAAGGTCAACGCCGGTATATGGAAAGTTTTGGAGCCTATGCCCGCCAATTCATCGGCGACATGGAAAGACCAGACGTCGACAAGATCACCGGCCTCAGCCCGGTCATCTCAATCGAGCAAAAGACGACCAACAAGAATCCCCGCAGTACCGTTGGCACGGTCACCGAGATCTATGACTTCCTTCGGCTTTTATATGCCCGTATAGGAGAAGCGCATTCTTACAATACCGGCAAGAAGATGATCAAATTCAGCGAGGAAGAAATTGTCGAAAACGTCTTTAAGAAATTCAAAAATAAAAAGATCTCCATCCTTGCCCCCATCGTGCGGGGACGTAAAGGTCACTACCGGGAGCTCTTCGAAGACATTCGCAAAAAAGGCTATCTAAAAGTGCGCGTTGACAGCGAAGTAAAAGACCTCGTTGCCAAGATGCAGGTCGATCGTTATAAGATCCACGACATCGAGGTCGTCATCGACAGGCTGGCCGTCACCGAGGACATGAAGGTCCGCCTTGGCCAGAGCGTCCAGAAAGCGTTGCAGATGGGGAAAGACCTGCTCTTCCTCCTGCTGAATGACGACAATAAGGTCCTCCAGTACAGCAAGCAGCTGATGTGCGAAGACTCCGGCATCAGCTACGAAGAGCCCTCGCCCAATAGCTTTTCCTTCAACTCGCCTTATGGCGCCTGTCCCACCTGTAAAGGACTCGGATCGGTGTACCAGATAAGCATGGATGCCATCATCCCCGACCCGGCAAAAAGCATCAACGAAGGGGGTATCACACCCCTGGGTGAGGAACGGGAAGCATACATGTTCCGGCAAGTACAGCAGATAGCGAAAAAGAATAAGTTCAGCCTCGATACCCCGATCGGGGACATGCCCAAAAAGGCCCTCAACCTGGTGCTATATGGCACGGAAGCAGGCGAGACCTCGCTGGACCTGGACTATGACGAGAACGCAGCTCCGGGCCAGATCTACGCCGCTGAATACGAAGGTATCATCAATGCCCTGAAACGCTGGTTCTCCGGTGGGACGACCGACTCCCTTCGGGAATGGGTCGAGAAGTTTATGGAATTAAGGACCTGCGAAACCTGCGGCGGCGCACGTCTTCGCAAAGAAAGCCTCTGGTTCAGAGTAGGGGAGAAGAACATCGCCGAACTGAGCGCTATGAACCTCAACAGGCTGGTGGACTGGTTTGGCGGAGTCGAAAAAAAGCTCAACAACAAACAGAACATTATTGCCAAAGATATTCTGAAGGAGATCCGCGAACGTCTCCAGTTCCTGTCAGACGTTGGCCTTACCTATCTAACCCTTAACAGGTCTTCGAGAACCCTCAGTGGCGGCGAATCCCAGCGGATCCGCCTGGCCACCCAGATCGGCTCCCAACTGCAAGGCATCACCTATATTCTCGACGAGCCCAGCATCGGCCTGCACCAGCGGGACAATCAGCAGCTGATCCGGGCCCTGAAGAATCTCCGGGACATCGGCAACAGCGTCCTGGTGGTAGAACATGATAAGGACATTATGATGGCCGCCGACTATCTGGTGGATATCGGTCCAAAAGCCGGCTTTCACGGGGGGCGCATTGTCGCCCAGGGCCGCCCGCCAGCTTTACTAAAGCTCGACACCCTTACCTCCTCCTATCTCAATGGCCATCGAAGGATCGAAGTGCCTGCAGAAAGAAGAAAAGGCAATGGCAAATTCCTGGAGCTCAAAGGAGCAAAAGGCAATAACCTGAAAAATGTCGACGCAAAATTTCCGCTGGGTGAATTTATTGTCATCTCCGGGGTCAGCGGCAGCGGCAAGAGTACGCTCATAAACGAGACACTCTATCCTATTCTCAGTAAACATGCCTATAATTCCCGGGTCACTCCCCTGGAATTCAAAAGTATAAAAGGACTGGAGAATATCGACAAAGTCATCGAGATCGACCAGTCGCCCATCGGCCGCACACCGAGAAGTAATCCGGCTACCTACTGCGGCTTCTTCACTGATATTCGCACCCTCTTCGCGTCCGTGCCGGAAGCAAAGATCAGGGGCTACAATGCAGGCCGGTTTTCTTTCAATGTCAAAAGCGGCCGTTGTGATGTCTGTGAAGGCGGTGGCATGCGGGTCATAGAAATGAACTTCCTCCCCGACGTATATGTTCACTGCGAAAAATGCAACGGCAAACGCTATAACCGCGAGACCCTCGAGATCCGTTACAAAGGCAAATCCATCAGTGACGTCCTGGACATGACCGTTGAGGAAGCCGTCGAATTCTTCCAGAATGTCCCCTACATCTACCGCAAGATCAAAGTCCTGGAGGAAGTAGGATTAGGTTATATCACGCTGGGACAGTCGGCCGTAACCCTTAGCGGCGGCGAAGCCCAGCGCGTGAAGCTGGGTACAGAGCTGGGTAAGAAGGATACGGGGAAGACCTTTTATATTCTCGACGAACCGACTACCGGCCTTCACTTTGAAGATATCCGTCACTTGCTGGACGTTCTCAACAAACTTGTCGACAGGGGAAATACCGTTCTCGTCATCGAGCATAACCTCGATGTGATCAAGGTCGCCGATCATATCATCGACCTGGGACCCGAAGGGGGGGATGGCGGAGGCAGGATACTCTTCGAGGGCACACCCGAGGAATTGGCAAAAAACAAAGAAAGTTTCACCGCTAAATTTTTAAAGGACGAATTGCGCCTCTCAAAATAATTATGCGACGTATTATAATCGACATGGACGAAGTCATCGCCGACCCAATGGGTGATATGATAGAATGGTATCGAAAGGAACATGGCGGCGAAGTCGACTGGGATAAAATGCTCGTCGGCTCCTGGGTAAAGGGATTCCCTGAGGAGCACCAGGCTATGATCATGGAACGGCTGATGGCTCCTGGTTTCTTTCGCCATCTCACGGTGATGGAAGACAGCGTCGATGTCCTTCGCGAACTAAACAAACAGTACGAGGTCTTTATCGTCTCTGCGGCTATGGAATTCCCCAATTCCCTGAAAGATAAGCTGGAATGGCTGATGGATCACTTCCCCTTCTTTAGTTGGAGGCAAATAGCCCTCACCGGTAGCAAGGACCTGGTATTCGGCGATTTCATGATCGACGACCATGTAAAGAACCTGAAAGGCTTCAAGGGCAAACCCTATATCTATACCGCTGCGCATAATCTCGGGGTCACCGGCTACGACCGCATCAACAACTGGAAGGAAGCCGCTGACATCTTTCTTAAATAACCAGCACCTTCCTCAAATAAGCAAGTCCCTTTTTTAATTAATAAACCCACGACTCGTCGTGGGTTATTCAATTTCCTGCTCAATTCCAACAGGCGGCAGCAGGGAGTGATTAATAAAATCTTTTGTTTGTAAAGGGTACCTAGAATAGGGAACGGATCAGGGTTTTACTTAACCTTCGGATATTCGGATTTTACCAATTTCCCTGCTTGCCTATTGGTTGTTCGTTTGAACCGGACAAGGTCCGGTTCCGGGCAGTCATCTTACCAACAACTGTCCATTTTCAATACGCTCATCATCGGTAAAGACCTCGAAGAGGAAATTACCTTCAGAAATATTGGTTAGTACCGTTGTTTCACGGTTACGGATTTGCGTTTGACTGACTAATCTGCCATCCATGTCGAAAAGGAATAACTGATACACCTTTCCATTCTCTCCATTGGCAGAGAAGAACAATACCTGCTGTCGGGCATCCGGATACAGCCGGATCTTGTGTTTTTTGCTACTCAGGGACTTACTGATCTGGATACTGTGGATAGTATCGTTACCTGGAGGATAATGGCTGCCTGCCGAACGATCTCCGGCAGCAGCATAGGCAAAATTGCTTTGAAGGCATAAGGCGAGGCCAAAGGCAGCCAGGCCGGTGAGCACTTTCGGAGATAGAAAAGTTTTCTTTAGGGGTACAGTTTTAACCATAATGCTATTGATTTCGTAAATCAATAAAAAGATAGGGTACGGATTAATAACAACAACTAAAACAACTAAAAACAACAATCAAAATATAGTACGATCAACAACGTGTAACTCATTCTTAGAATCTCAGCAACGGACAGTGTGTAGAGTTTCTCCAGCGGCTGGAACTGTTGCCGCCGAGACGAATGCCTAACTTGAACTGTGCCGTGAAGTAGGCGTCATTCTGATTGGGGTCGCCTCTTTTATTGCCTGGTCTGTAACCCTGCGCCTGCTGTGCTACAGGTGTCTTATTCGCCATTGCAGCTGCAATAGGCGCCTGCGTAGCAGAAAGATACTTGTAGAAAAGGCTTGGATCGACATATTTTGTACTGACATCATCGATATAATCCGTAAAGGTTTTACGGTGGATGATCTCGAACGCTACATTCACATTCTCGCTGATAAAATATTTGATCCCCACGCCCATCGGAATATTCAGCTGTGTCAGCTTATAATTCTTTCTGTCGGGGTATTCGGGAAAACCCTGACCTTCCGTATGCAGCGGCTGCAGGTCTACCCAATACGTATCGCCATTAGGCGCCTTGTAGCTGCCCTGGGGTTTGAAATGAAAGAATCCCAATCCCAGCACGCCATAAGGGCGGAGACGGGCTGTAATGTCTTCCGGATCTTCTTCCAGGAAAACTGTCGGATAAAACTCAGCCATCACGGTTCCTTCGAGTATATTACTGCGGAAATCAAGATTACGGGCCAGACGGCTTTCTTCATCCCCGCCTTTGGGCTTGATCTCATTGTCCGCACCTTCAATAGCGCCATAGTTTAAGGAGAGTCGGAATCCCAGCCATTGCATGGGATAAGCTGCCACGTAGGCACCCACCGCGAGTTTGGTGGTCGTCATATTGTAGTCTTTAATAAAGGTAGTGCCCTTACCTGCATGACCTCCAAGGTCACCCAGAAACACCATCGGTCCCAAGGTCAGACCAATTTCAGTGTTGTTTCTTGCCTCCTCTTGACTGTAAATCGAAGAACTCAGACATAAGGTAGCGGCCAATACAAACAAACACTTCCATGACAAGGAGTGTAAACTCTGTTTCATTGATATTAGATTTAGTTTTCCGATGGTTTGGATTCCGCCTCTCAAATGACTTTAAAAAGGGGCCTCATGTAAGAAACGCAAAAAGGGCGTTAAATTGTGTGCCTGCCGTCAACTATTTTATCCACAGTCTGACTAATTAAGGGCACTACCTTAAGATTCAATAGGTAATAACATTTCGATGTGCTCGATTCCATCTTCGAGATAGATTTCTCCTTTTTGGACAAACCCGAAGGAGGAATAAAAATCTTTCAGATAATACTGCGCTCCAATGCGTATATCCCTTTTTCCATGTAGTGTATATAAGGCATCTATACTTTGTATAAGCAGTTCCCTTCCAATTCCCCGGCCTCTTGCAGCCGGGGAAGTTACGATCCTTCCTATCGAAGATTCCACATAGGAAATGCCCGCGGGTACTATTCGTGAATATCCTAAGAGTTTTTCTCCCTCCCATGCCATCAAGTGGTCGCAAAAAAGATCTTTATTGTCCATGTCGAGAAAAACGCAATTTTGCTCAACTACAAATACTTCGCTTCGCAGACGCAGGATCATATATAATTCTTCCGGTGTCAGCTCATTGAATTTCTTACAGGTCCAGGTTGTCATTTAATATAGTGGCTGTTTAATATCCATATTTTTCTCCCCAGAGTCCCTTCAGGAACCTGCGAAGCTCTTCTTCCCTTGCATTTTTTCCCGGCTCATAAAATTTCGTCCCTGCAATTTCCTTTGGTAAATATTCCTGCAATGAGAAGTTACCCTCATAGCTGTGGCTGTACTGATATCCCTTTCCATAATCCATATTCTTCATCAACTTCGTTGGTGCGTTACGGATATGTAAGGGTACCGGCAGGTCTCCATGTGTCCGCACTGCTGCCTGTGCGGCGCCGATAGCCACGGTCGCAGAATTACTTTTTGGCGAAGAAGCCAGATAGGTCACACATTGTGAAAGTATCAGGTTGGACTCAGGGTAACCTATTTTATTCACTGCCTCAAAACAGGCATTGGCCAGCAGCAAAGCATTTGGGTTAGCATTGCCAATATCTTCACTCGCTAGTATAAGTAATCGACGGGCGATGAATTTTACGTCTTCTCCGCCTTCGATCATCCTTGCCAGCCAATACACCGCTGCATTGGGATCGCTGCCTCTTATGCATTTGATGAACGCCGAAATGATATCATAATGCTGCTCCCCTTTTTTATCATAAAGAGCAATGCGCTGCTGTGCTATCTCCATCACCATTTCATCCGTGACGACCGCGCCCTTGCCCGCCGCATCACACACCACTTCAAGCAGGTTCAAGAGCTTCCGGGCATCCCCACCGGAAATCCTGATCAGAGCTGCCGTCTCCTTCAGCTCAATGCCGGAATCCCGAAGCCATTCGTCATCCCTCAAGGCATTACGCAACACATGGATCAGGTCCTCTTCTGCCAACGGTCGTAATACATATACCTGGCACCTGCTGAGCAAGGCGCTGTTGACCTCGAATGAGGGGTTTTCGGTGGTCGCCCCTATCAGAGTGACTATACCCTTTTCCACCGCCCCCAGCAAGGCGTCCTGTTGCCCTTTATTGAACCGGTGGATCTCGTCGATGAATAAAATGGCTTTTTCTTTGTCTTTCGCTTCGGCAATCACTTCCCGGACCTCTTTTACGCCCGCTGAAATGGCGCTGAGGGTATAAAAAGGCACGTGCAGGGAATTGGCAATAATGCCTGCAATTGTTGTTTTCCCGGTCCCCGGAGGGCCCCAGAGGATCATAGAAGGCGGTTTCCCGTGCTCTATGGCGGTTCTGAGTATACTACCCTTACCGGTCAGATGCTGCTGACCGACCAGCTGATCGAGCGTTTGCGGCCTTAACCGCTCTGCAAGAGGCGCTTGTGGAGATGCCATAAGAAAATTTTATAAAAAGGGCGGAGCCCTTTTTGCGCGCCCCCGCGCGCAGACAAAAATGGAAGTTTGGTAAAGAACACGGTTTTGCCCACTTTTGTCGTTATAAAACAAAATTGGTTCCAAATGGGGGCAAAGTTACTGATTTCCATAGTCTTTCTTACAATCCTGGGACAAACCGCCTCCGCCCAGGCCATAGTATCGGATGAACCCACCGATGTCACCACTTCCCCTGGACAGTCGTCAAAAAACGGTCAGCCTTCGGGCCCGGGCCATTTCTCAGGCGGTCTATCGTCAACCCAGTTCAATAAGCTTTCCGGCGTGGAGAATTATGCGCTCAACAGGCCGGGCATCGTCATGATCCGCACCGAATATTCTGCCAATGTCTATGTCAATAGCATGAAAATGGACAACAAGGCTTTCAATGCCTTACTGGACTCCATTCAAAACCTGGACCATGGTGGTGGAGTGACGGCCGAACAAAAGCTCGACATCGTCCTGAGGGAAATGAACAATCAGCCCGCTCGTTTTTTCCAAACGACGTTCGATTATATCAAACAGCCCGAACAGATCACCGCCACCGGCACGGGCTTTTTTATCACCGGTGACGGATATGTGGCTACCAACTGCCACCTCATAGACAGGGAGGAATCTTTTATCCGGCGCCAGTTTATCCTTTCTGCCTTTCATCAGATCACCGATGCCAGCATTGCCGCCCTGGAATCGTCCTGGGCCACTCATTTTACCGAACAGCAACGCAGTCTTCTTTATAATACTTATGCCAGTGTTTACTCCCGTCTCTTCTCTATGATCCTTTATGATCTCAGGAAAAACATCTACGTCGTTTACAGGAGTGACAGCAGGGATCAGCGCAGCGACACCGTCAAGAAACCCGCAACGATCGTCAGCAAGGGGCAGCCGATGCCCGGAAAAGACATCGCTATTCTGAAGATCGCGGCAAGTGAAGAGATGCCGGTGCTGGCCCTCACGCGATCGGGACTTCCCCAGGTGGGCGAACAGCTATTTGTCTATGGTTATCCCGGTCCTGTGACGAACAATGACTTCGTATCTTCTGCTTCTGCTATCGAGCCTACCCTGACAACAGGCATCGTCAGCGCGATCAAAAAGTCTGTTGGCGGCTGGCCCCTTATTCAGATGGATGCCAATATCAATCATGGCAGCAGCGGGGGGCCTGTCTGTAATGAAAAAGGAGAGGTCATTGGATTGACGACCTTCGGAAGCCTGGAGAATTCAGGTGGGCTGGCAGCGGGGCTTAACTTCGCCGTACCTGTTTCTATCCTGGACGAATACCTCGATAGTGCTGGTGTTAGCCCCGTGATAAGCCGCTCCACCCAGCTTTTTGCGCGAGCCCTGGCCGCCTGGCACCAGCATCGTTACCAGGCTGCGCTCGATGAATTTGAAGCCGTCCGGAAATACAACGACCACTATCCGGGACTCTATACCTATATCGCTGATTGCCGGGAGAATATCAGGAATGGGAGGGGCGGATCATTTGAGCCTATAACCCGCCTCTTGTTTATAGCTTGCTTTTTCCTGCTGCTGATAGGCCTGGTGGCTATGGTCAGCGCCCGTCGCCAGATGAGGGCGTATCGGCGTCGCTCTGTTTAACCAGATAATACCATCGCAGAAGACGGAAGTTCAGGATCACATTCGCGCCGATGCAAAGTCCCAGAAAAATGATTATGACGCCAAGACGCTGAGCGTTGGCAGCCGTTATAAAAACCAGGTCTGCTTCTTTTACCTGGGTCATCTGTTCTTTAAAGAGCTTTACAAATGTCTGCGCATTACTTAAAAGCGTAAATCCATTCACGACAAAGCTGATCGCAAAAAACAGGGCCACAAAACCCACAAAACGGATGCCGGTGGGTGTCTGGCTGCTGAGCCGGATGACCGGCTGCCGGATACTTTTATGGAGCTGCAGCGCAGCATAACAATTGAGTGGAATGGAGCTAAAGAGGACAAGTGGGATAAAGAGGGGAATAGCATGCACGGCCAGGGCAGCCAAAGCCAGCAGGACTATGAGAAACCCCCACAAGAGCAGGTTAAACCACGTCAGTATCGTTGCAAGTCTCAATATTGTCTTCATATATTTTTCCTCCCGACATTCTGTCCCCCACCAATATTTTGTCCGCCACCAACGTTCGGCCCGCCCCCAACGTTCAGCTGGATCGACAATTCGGTCAGCTGCTTGTCATCGATAGTGCTCGGCGCATCCAGCATGACATCCCGGCCGCTGTTATTCTTGGGGAACGCAATAAAGTCCCGGATGCTCTCGCTGCCGCCGAGGATGGAGCAAAGCCGGTCAAATCCAAAGGCAATGCCCCCATGCGGCGGGGCTCCGTACTCGAAAGCTCCCAGCAGGAATCCAAACTTATGCAGGGCTTCTTCAGGGCTCATCCCCAGGGCCGCAAACATTTTTTCCTGCAGCTCGCGCTGGTAGATCCGGATCGATCCGCCCCCGATCTCATTTCCGTTCAATACCATGTCGTAGGCGTTGGCCTTGATATGATTGTAGGGATGTTCAAGATATTTCTCCGCATTTTCGATCACGGGATTATTGTTGATCATTACGGAGATGTCTGAAGGCTTGGGTGAAGTAAAAGGATGGTGACGGGCTACCCAGCGATTGTCTTCTTCGGCATATTCAAACAACGGGAAATCCAGCACCCACAACAATTTAAATTCATTCTCTTTACGCAGGCCAAGGCGTTTGCCCATTTCCAGCCGCAGCTCGCTCACGGCCTTACGCGTCCTTTCCTCTCTTCCGGCCAGCAGGAGCAGCAGATCGCCGCGTTGAGCGCCCGCCGCGTCGGCAATAGCCCTCAGCCTGTCTTCAGAATAAAACTTATCGACGCTGCTCTTCAGGCTGCCGTCCGCGTTGTACTTGATATAGACCAGCCCTTGCATGCCTATCTGTGGTCGTTTGACCCACTCGGTGAGCTCATCCGTTTGCTTGCGGGTGTATTCGCTGCAACCCGGGACGCTGATCGCCAGCACGGTCTCAGCATTGTCAAAAACTCCAAAGCCGGCGCCTCCGATCAGCTCTCCGGTAGCCAGCAACTCGCCTCCCAGCTTAAAAGCCGACTTCAGGTTCAGGATCTTCATGCCAAACCGGATGTCTGGTTTGTCATTTCCAAACTGCCACATGGCCTCTTCCCAGCTCATCCTTTGGATCACTTCGGTATAATCGATATTCTTTACAGCCTTAAAAATATACCTCACCATGCCTTCGAACATCGCCAGGATATCTTCCTGTTCGACAAAGCTCATTTCACAGTCGATCTGGGTGAACTCGGGCTGCCGGTCTGCGCGCAGGTCCTCGTCGCGAAAGCATTTCACGATCTGGTAATACCTGTCATAACCGCTGACCATCAGCAGTTGTTTGAAGGTCTGCGGCGATTGTGGCAGCGCATAGAACTGTCCAGGATTCATTCGGGAGGGCACTACAAAGTCCCGGGCTCCTTCCGGAGTGGACTTTATGAGGAAGGGCGTTTCAAGGTCCATGAAATTATTTTCATGGAGATAATTGCGCGCAGCTCTGTTGACGGCATACCGCAACTCGAGGTTCTTTTTCACTGCCTGGCGCCGAAGGTCGAGGTATCGGTACTTCATCCGCAGGTCATCTCCGCCATCCGTATCATCCTGTATCGTAAAGGGAGGTGTAACGGATTTATTCAGGATAGTAAACGAATTTACTTTTATTTCTATATCTCCGGTCGGCAGCTGCGGGTTTTTGCTTGTTCTCTCGCTTACCTCCCCTTTTATCTGAACTACGAACTCGCGTCCCAGAGGGTTTTCTGCCAGCTCTTTATTTAATTCTTCTCCAAACAGCAGCTGCGTGAGCCCATAACGGTCACGCAAGTCGACAAAAGTGATACTGCCGAATTTACGCACCGTCTGGACCCAGCCGGCAAGGGTTACTGACTGTCCGATATGCGTTGACCTTAATTCGCCACAAGTATGAGTTCGATACATGCTTTTTTCTTTTAATAGGAGCCCACAGGGCCTCAATTTACGAGGGGGCAAAAATACACATTAATTAGCCTTCCCTCCGTTGGACGATGCGGGAAAAAATGTTATTTTTCCAGCTAATGTCTAATGGTGCTGTCAATATGATTGGCCTTATCCTGTTTGGGTTAGCCGTGGCTCGCCTGACTCCCTATATGTGGGTGTGGGTTAAAAAGAAAAAGATCGTCCGCGTCTACGAAGAAAAACACAGGGACTTCGAAACCCTGCTCTGCCGCCACAATCCCTACTTTAAAAGCCTGGCTAGAGCCGGCCGGGAGCGTTTCCTTCGGCGGTTACTGTTATTCATAGAGCTAAAAAAGTTTGAATACATCGATCTCGAACCCGAAGAGATCATGCCCGTGCTGGTTAGTGCCGCAGCCGTACAGCTCACTTTTGGACTGGAGAATTTCCTGCTGGACTATTTCCATACCATTTATTTACTAAAGGATAAATACCGCTACGGAGTTTATAATATGCCCTTCGAAGGGCATGTCAGCGAAGAAGGGATTTACCTGTCCTGGAACCATTTTATCCGGGAATACACCGACTATTCGGATGGTCAGAATGTTGGCTTGCATGAAATGGCCCATGCCCTAACTTATGTCAACTTTACTGTCCAGCGTGGCCGCGACAATGCCTTTTATCATCACTTTAACGATTTTTCGCTAGTCGCCCGCCCTATCTTCGAACGCATGCAGACAGGTGAGGCTAATGTCCTTGACTCCTATGCCGCCACCAACTACCAGGAATTCTGGGCCGTCTGCATCGAAACCTTCTTCGAGCGTTCCAACTCTTTCAGACGCCAGCTTCCCGAACTTTACTTCGCCCTTTGCTCCCTGCTGAACCAGGACCCCCTCACTCCCGAAAAGATCCTGATCTCCGAACCGCAGGCCTGAGATCGCCCACTCAGTCACCTGCACCCCCCAGCCCAGCTATATCCACCTGCCTGCGCCCAGGCTCTGCCCCCTTTCTGTCTTATCCCGCATGCTATATTTCTGCAGCCAAATTTCCTCTTACGCCGCACTTTACACTTATTAATATGTAACTAATTGATAATTATTGTTTTATAAAGATAAAATAAAACATTTCCACAACTCTTCTCATTTTCAGAAATTCTTTTTACTTTGTTTCCAATCCGTACGATTCATTCCTCTTGATTAAACCCGCCTATCGGTTTTCCATTCTAACCTGAAAGCCGTAGTTCCGTATCCAAAGCCAATGTAAGACCGTTTTTCTCGATCGTAATTCGATCGTTTCTCGAATCACAAAGAAAAATGAACCTTATGGAAATCGTTGTCATTATTTCATTGGTAATTGGGATACTTCTCCTGAATCGTCCTGTCACGCTCTTCTTTCAACGGCTTTACAACAGACATCAGTTCAAGCGCTTCATCGGGCGCGAAACTTTTTACCATTCTGTCATCTCCCGGCATTTCAGATATTACAACAGGTTGAATCTCGAAGAGCAACGGAAATTCCTTTTCCGCACCTATCTCTTTCAGCATGCCAAGAACTTTCACTATATAGAAGTGCAGGAAACGGCTGAAATGCCTATCCTGGTCAGCGCTGCCGCTGTTCAGCTGACCTTCGGCCTGGAAAAATTCAAGCTGAACTATTTCGACGACATCTTCATTCTGAGAGATGACTATCATTATGGGTTTTATTCCCGCCCTTTTATGGGACATGTAGACCAGACGGGTATCTATCTCTCCTGGGATAATTTTATTAAAGGGATCTCCGGCCATGCGGCCAATTGTAATGTCGGTCTCCATGAAATGGCTCACGCCCTTGCATATGTCAATTTCATCACTCAAACGGAGGAAGACAAACATTTCAAGAAGGAATTTCCCAATTTCTCCAAGGTTGCGCGTCCCATCTTCACTGCCATGCAGCAGGGGGAAGGTCGTGACGGAGAAGGCCGCGCCAAAAATCTTCTCGGCGACTATGCAGCCACCAACTATCATGAGTTCTGGGCCGTTGCAGTCGAAGTATTTTTCGAAAGCTCCGTGCCCTTCCGTCACGAGCTTCCCGAACTCTATGAAGCCATGGCTTGCGTTCTTAACCAGGACCCTCTCAATTTCATATCAGGCAGCACGACTATAATACGCCGTCCTGAAGCGGCGAGAAAGACCTTAGGGAAAACCGTTTCCCTTTAATCTGCGCTCTATTCATACTTCGCTTTGTTGCGGTCCCCGATATCCCCTCATTTTTTGAAACCTATCCTCTCCCTGTCACGCCAGTTCATCTGCTCAGCCTTTTCATCCAAAAGGTTCTCGATAGCCGTATAAATGCTGTTGAGCTGAACGTCATGTTCGCCCAATCGGTCTCTTATCTCCTGCAACTGATCCGTCAGCGTGGGTTGCCGAACCGCATATTCCTTAAGCGCAATAAAAGCCCGCACCACCGCTATACTCATATTTACTGCTTTCTCACTTCTCAGCACGCTAGCCAGCATGGTCACCCCATGTTCTGTAAAGGCATATGGCAGATAAGCTCTTCCTCGATTTACCTTAGGTCCTCCCGAACTCATCACAAATTGTGATGAGTTCTCACTCGATTGATTATCAGAGCTTTCTGACTTAACCCCTTCCTTTTCTGCCAAGGAGATCACAATTTGTGATCTCTTATCCCCTGAGCCGGTCACAGTCTGTGACCACCTACTCCATTCCTCCTCAGTCAACCGAAACATAAAATCCTCCGGAAACCGGTTACTATTTCTTTTCACAGCCTGGTTCAAGGTCCTGGTCTCTACCCCATACAACTGCCCCAAATCAAAATCCAGCATCACTTTCTGCCCCCTGATCTCATAGATCTTATCATGAATATTCATAACCCTCAATTTTAAGGAATAAAAATAAAGTATCCTTTCTAACTCCGCGAGAGAACCTTAGTAAACCGCAGTATATCCGCATCGGGCTGGATAGGGCTTCCTTTTACCAGATGATCAACCATCTGCCGGGCAAAATATGGCGCCAGCGAACAGCCCTTTGTTCCCATCCCGTTCAGGATGCCCACCGCCGGGTATTTCGGATGAAACCCCACAAAAGGCCGCCTTTCCAGGGTCGCCGGCCGTACTGCAGCTATATGATCCACTACCCGGAAAGGCAGTTTGACCCATTCCTTCAATGCCATCTCCGTTTTTAGCCGAAAACTTTCCGTCGGTCCCATGGTCTCAAAAGACCATTCATAGGATGACCCCACCCAATACAACCCCTCCTGCCATGGTGCCATGCTGATCCCTTTCTTGAAGATCGTCCGCTCAGTCCCTGCACCTGCGTCCCTCAGGCCGGGAATATCCACGATCAATACCTCTCCCTTATTCGGGGCAAACGGCAGCCGGGAAAAATATGGACTGGCAAAACTCCCGACCCCATCACAAAAGATTATACGTTGCGCTTCGATGTCCCGATATTTGACCGCTCCCTCCAGTGCACCAACCTCCAATTCCCCGCTTTCAAACCGGTCTTCCCTCAATAGTCCCTGCGTCAGCATCCTTTTGCGAGAGGCAGTCAGCAGACCCTGCACGTCCACCAGGTAACAAGGACTAATTATACCATATCCCAACTCATAATGAAAACAACTATCCCAATTTTGTTCATTTTCCGGCGAACGGAGGTATGAATCATCTTCTTCAAGGCGTCGGAGAAAAGCCAGCCGCATCTGTGCCGTTGGAAAAAAATCGGTCACATGCACCTTTTCCAAAAAGCTGGCCCCCAGCAGAGTAGCTAATTGACCATACCTTTCCTGCGCAAAAGCCAGCAGCTCATCGATCATCCAGGTTGTCACAAGCCGCCGGCCTGTCACCGGGTTGATCAGCCCCGCCGCTGCCCTTGATGCCGAAAAAGGTCTGAGCTCGTCAATAACAAGGTAGGACAGCCCTGCCCGCTCCAGTTCCAAACTTAAAAAAGTTCCGCAAATTCCCTGTCCGATAATCAGTACGTCTACCTGCTTTGGCATGTCGTGGTTCAAAGTTTGCTATATATGAACAATGAATAGGTAAATGTAAATAATCTCCTCAAAATGAAAATACAACGGCGAATACCTTTGAGCATGCAGGCCGCCCGTCCCAGCCGGTTTACAAGACGCTTGTCAGAAGTAGGCTTCAAACGCGTGTTCGACAGCATCAATCAGCACGGCATTAAAAAAGGCGTCGACGAAATGGGCATCGACGCCTATATAGAACATTGCGCACGGCTAGCAGCCGGTACGGGCGCAATTGCAGGTTTGGGCGGCCCCATTACCTTTATCGTAGGCCTTCCCTTAGACATGCTCAATAACCTTACCCAGCAATTCCGCGTTACTCTTGGCGTCATTTACCATCGCCGGGGAACATACAATATCGCTTTCGACGAATTTATGTCTATCGTCGCAATCTCCATCGGCGTCGAGGCCAGTCTTCTCATGACCCGCGCCGTATTGGAAAATGTTGCCGAACGCCTCCTCCTGCGCATGGGCGCACGGGCCGGCGGCCGCCTGATCCCCCTGGTCGGAGCGCTGGTCGGCAGTGCTACCAATTACCTTTTCATAAAGAGCATCGGCAAGTCGGTGAAAAGGCTCCCGCTTTAAGCTGCTATCGCGCCCGGTCTCACGGCGTCCCCCGGTCTCACGGCGTCCCCTCGACACTAACCCTTATTCCCTCGCTATGATACGCAAACTCCGGCGCGTACATACATTCTATGCTCGTGATCCCATTGCTGAAATTCCCCGATTGTCCTACCAGTAAAGGATATTCGAAAACATAGGTCC
>Ga0193716_1000165_pt1 | contig 39251 bp, 30 predicted proteins | sample U2c1metaG_FD_145901 | JGI IMG/M metagenome (GOLD analysis project Ga0193716, IMG submission 145901) | Soil microbial communities from a riparian zone of the East river system, Colorado, United States - U2c1 | ecosystem: Environmental > Terrestrial > Soil > Riparian zone | place: USA: East River...
GTCCTTGTTGCCAGGGATAAACAGGACGAATGGAGCACCAGCCAGCTAAAACTTCGTCTATATAAGGACGGGAATAACGGGACCATCGGACCGGGCGCTTCCCGGACCGGGTATGTCGCCGTCGTATATGCTGAGCGATCGGCGCCCCTCGAAGAAACCGCCGACTTTGCCGCCTGGGAGAAAATGACTGCCGACCGCTGGGCACAACGGTTACAATGGGCGCTGGCGAACATCCCTACGCTGCAAACAGCCAATAAGGACCTGGAGGATTATTATAAACGGTCGATCGCTTCCGGGCTGGTATGCATCTGGGAGAAGCCTGGCTTTAAGTTGAATCCTTCCCTGGTCACCAGTGGCCTGGACGGCGGATCCATGAGCACCTATCTCTGGGATGTCGGAGGTTACGCCCCTCATCTTATAAGCCTGATGATGGGGGACAAGCTCCTGGATATCACGCGGAATATGGTGGCCATCGATCTGGAAAAATACAACGCATATACGCCTGATGGCGCCGGCGCGGGCGTTCGGTATGCATACAGCACTGTTAGTTTTACAAACCTGGTTTATGCTCTTGCGTGTCAAAAAAAGATCTACCCCGATCTCCTGGCGCAGGTGAAAAGACTGGTGTTACAGGACGAACAGCGGCCGATGATCAGGGGCATTGTCGATTATGGCGAACAAAAGAATTTGCTTGAGATGCGGGGCATGGGATGGGAGCATGGGGTGCCGAGCCCCAACGCTGAGCGGGTATGGTGTCTCCGGAAACTGGCTGAAATGGGGGAAAAAATGGGCTACGACCCATCGGAGACCGGGGCATGGAAGCAAAGATCGGACTCCGTTGCAGCCGCCATCCGGAGAGAGCTTTGGGACGAGAAAACAGGATGGTTTGTCTGTCAATACCCGGATGGACATAAAGAATGGGTGTATTCTATACAGGTATTCGACATGCTCCGTTCCGGCGTATGTACTCCCGTGATGAAAAAGAAGATCCTTGAACAGCTGGTTGAAAATAAATTCCTTTTTCCGTTTGGGGTAAGCAGCATCTCCAAAGCGGATTCGGTACACTACGAGGAGACGGACACGGACTGGGGCGGGGGAGGAGCCTATACCGGGGATGTGGCGCAACTGGCGCTGGATCTTTATCACCAGCACCTGCCGGCCAAAGCCTGGGACGTGCTGAGCCGCCAGTTCTGGCTGGGGCAACAATGGCCTTATTTTCCGCAGGAACATTTTTGCGATCGCCCGGCTTCTCCCGTTTTCAAACGGGCCAATATCATTGCGGGACTTACTGGTGCTGAAGCCATTTTATTCGGTTTGATAGGATTGGAGCCTCGCCTGGACGGAAGCTTGTGGATCAGCCCTCAATTGACCCTCGAAGACAAGATTTCTATCAAAGGGTTTGGATTCAGGGGGCATGTTATCAACCTGACGGTTTCCAGGATGGGCTGTACGATCCTGAAAGACGGCAAACGCATTTACCAGGGGAAGCCTGCTCACTTCAAAATACTATGAACGACATGAACATCAATTATTATTATCCCTCATGGGGAATGGAATATATGACGCTGGAGGAGTTTTTGAAAATGGTCAAATCATCCGGATTCGACGGCATTGAGATCGCGCTAGATCCGGATAAGGACGATCTCCATCGGGTATGGAAACTGGTCAAGGCCTATGAATTGGAGCTGCTGGTTCAGCATCCCTTCTCCAAAGGGAATACGCCGGAAGAATTGCTGAACGATTATAGCTGCAAGCTGGAAAAGCTGATGGATCTGCAACCCTTGATGATAAACTGTCATACCGGTAAGGATTACTACCCGGTAGCCGTCAACCTGGAATTCATTCAGCGGGCGAAGACTCTTTCCGAAAAACATGGGATACCGGTGGCGCATGAGATCCATCGCGGCCGGTTCTCTTTTTGTACGGCTTTGATAGGGAATTATCTCGCGCCTTTTCCCGAGCTTTTGCTGACGGCGGATTTCTCGCATTGGTGTGTGGTCTCCGAATCGCTGCTTGAAGACCAGCAGGCGACGATGGATATGGTCATTCCGCATTGCGTTCATATCCATGCCCGGGTGGGGTATGCGCAAGGTCCACAGGTATCGCATCCCGAGGATCCGGCATTCGCCCGGGAATTGGACGCACATCTGCAATGGTGGAAAAAGATACTTGCCTGTCATCAGCAGCGTGGCAGCATGCCATTGACCATCACCTGTGAGTTCGGCCCCCCGCCTTATCTCCACACGCTTCCATTCAGTAATGCTCCCGTTGCTTCGCAACACGAGATAAATATGTCCATGAGAAAATACTTAACCGAAAATTTAATACTATGCTAAACGTAGTTGCCAGCGGCCCCGACGAAAAAGAAGTGAATTTTTTTCAGGAGAACGGGTACCTGCTCACCGGCCGGCCGCTGTTCTCTCCGCATAAATTTGCCGAGCTATTCGCCATCTTCGAAGAACACCTGGCCAATCGGGGCAATCTAAAACCGGATGAACTGGATGTGCCGCATATGAAGGACAAACGACTGTTCGACTTCCTGATGGCCGATGAAGTGCTCGATGTGGTAGAACGGCTCATCGGCCGTGACATCGGCCTATGGAGCAGCCATTTTATCTGCAAGGAGCCAAAAACAGGCAATCCCACTCCCTGGCATGAGGACAGCGCTTACTGGAAAGGGCGTTTCGACCGTTTTGACAAGATCGTCACTTTATGGCTGGCCATCGACGAGGCCGATATCGCCAACGGCTGCATGGGTGTTATCCCTGGTTCGCATCACAATGGTTTTTCCGACTACGAAAAATTAGATACCGACAACCGGATATTCGATAAAAAGATCAAAGACTCCCAGGTGGATGAGTCAAAAGTGGTTTGGCTTCAGCTGGAAAAGAATTTCTACTCCCTGCATGATTCCCGAATCATCCACGGCGCGAAAGCGAATACCAGCGACAGACGCCGCACCGGTTACACCATGCGCTATTTTTCCAACGAGCTGGTTTTCGACAGAAACCACCCTGACAATCTCCGCCATCGAATCTATCATTGCCGGGGACAAAATAAGGCGGGTAATCCGCTGATCTACTTGTAAGGCTTCCAAGGAGCGGGATGTTTTCAATAAAGGAAGTCGCACCTGTTTGATCTTGTACTATTTCATTCCTGTCGATTGCTTAATACCTGTGAATATCGTTTTCCAAATAAGGTTAAAGAATGATTTGTTGAGGATACGATCAAAATGCACTTCCACCATTCTGGGATTTTCACCGCCATTGGAATTTTTTATAACGAAATTGGCAAACAGGCTTACCAGCACCTTTTTATTCATAGTTCCCTTTTCCTCATCTTTTTTCAGTATCGAAATTTTCAGATCGTCGTACAACAGCAGCAAGCTGCCATCACTCATCGAATCCGTGCCGGTAATATTAAAGTGCAGTTTATTTATGATCCCCTTCTCCATCCGGGCCAAACCCATGGGTTGGGTCAGGGGGTTCAACGCCGTAGCATCGATGGCGCCGATATCCCCCTCAATAGAGAATTTTCCATGAGGATCTTTTAACAGCATGACCACCCTGGCAGCCGCGGGCGTTTTGTTAAGAAGGCGGGCCTTGAATTTCAATACACATTTATTGTCCCACACAATATCCCTCTTTCTGTTCGTGACATTGGTAAGGGTGGCGTTTGCATCAAAGAACTGTAGCCGGCCTGCGCTGTCGCTTTTCGCGTTCCTTTCTTTATATTCTATAAACGAATGTTCAAATATCAGCCTTCTTATATTGACAGGAAAAGGCAATCGCATCAACAGCTGCTGCGGGTACTTCCCCACCTTGCTGGTAGTATCCGGAGGCCGTGACAGATCACGATAGACCTTGAACGAACTTTTTCCGATGGTCATCGCCTCGGCTACAAGCTCTTTACGCCATAGGCTTTCCCTATCAATGTTCTGCAGGCTGATGTCCTCCAGCAGGAAGTCATACCTGTCTTTCTGCACAGGAAATGACCAGGCGAATTCATTCTCCGGCAATTGAGGGATTATTCTCACCTGGTGAACAGATAAAGCATCATCGTGGCTGGTAAATCGGAGGCCACCTATATCCAGCTTGTATCTTTTATTCTTGAGCGGTAAGGCTATCTTGTCGCAACTCATGTCGAGTCCTTTCGCAAAAAGGATCCTGGAGCTATCCCTGCCGGTGGTGCTGTCGATAAGTACATCGGAAAACAAAAAAGATACGTCCTTGCTGCTAACGATCTCGCCACCGGTATGAATATTTCTGACAACCAGATTGGCATGTGTGATCAGTACAGTATCCACCTTTATCTGTAGCAATTTCCCCAGCAATTGCTTTGTTATATCTCGTGCCGGATTGTAAGCAGCAGTATCTTTCCTTGAAGGATCTGTCAATATTTCAATGGTGGCGCCGGTTACCTCGACTTTGGCTCCCTCGATCTCCTTTTTAAGCAGCGCCTTTGGCGTCTTTACTCCAAATATATCCAATGCGGGGACCGTAAGCCTTAACAACACAGGCGGATCATGTTTGTCAAGGACCATCTGATGATATACCGATGTATCGGGTGCTATTTCTATATTTTTTACGTGGAGAGCGCCGGCCATCTCGTGAAGAGAAAGTTTATCATAATTAATCCTATAAAGCCCTTTCGTTTTTGTCGAGACAGTGTCGTCGATCTTTCGTTGTACTAACCTGTATTTATAGAATTGCCAGGCAATGACGGCAAGCACGAGCACGCCTATTGCCAGTAATAAATACGATCGCCGCTTTCCTGATTTGGACATATTGGCAACACGCGAAATATGGTGCCAATTTCCAAAGCCTTCAATATAGGGGTCCCGGTGAAAGACGTTACGGCCGGAGAAGGACGACTGGGCAATTTATTCCTCAACCAAGTTTTTATTTTGAACCGGCGCGAAATAGCGGACCCATTTGTATAATGGCGAAATTTCGTAGATTGACGGTTGTATGATCGTAAACGATGCAATAATATGAAAAGAATAGTAGCGGTGGTTTGCTTGTTGAACCTTTTACCGATGCACGCGGCTTTCGCACAACGAATGCCGGGCGAGGTGGATTCTTCGCTGCTGCCGGCGCAGTATGCCCATTATCAGGAGGAATATGCATTGGACGCACCAGTCAACCAACAGGCCTGGCTGGGTCAAAAGAAAGGACTTCATGTGGCCTTTGTCTCGACGGACAGGGCCTGGTTCCGGACGGAGGCGCCGGAACAGCAGGAGAATATTGTGTGGGAGGTATCAGGCTGGCGGGGCGAGCGACTGAATGCGCAGATCCTTATCTGGTCGCCCGATACCCTGGAGCAGGTGAGGGTCGGAACGGTGAACCTGGTCAACGCCAGGGGAAGGAACCTGAGAAGCAGGAACACCATGAACCTGGTGCGTTATGTACTTTCCAATTATCCTTATGGTGCAAAGGATGCCGTCTGCGGGAACACGCCTTACAAGAATGGCTATCTGATGCCCGACCGGTTTGAACCATTTGAACGTTTTCAACTGCCGGGCAGGACCGTAAGACCGGTATGGTTATCCATCGACCTGCCGGCAGGCGCCGAGCCGGGCTTGTACACCGGAGCCATCGTAGTGAGCACGACGAACGCCAGGGCAACGCTGCGGGTGGAGATCCATGTTCAGAGCCAGTTATTGCTCCCGCCTCACGAATGGAAATACCGGCTGGACCTCTGGCAGAACCCCTGGCCGCTGGCCTGGCGCAATCACGTGCAGCCATGGTCGGAAGAACACAGGGCGTTATTGAAAAAACACCTGCAACTATACGCGGATGCAGGCGGCAAATACATCACGACCTATGGGGTGCACTCTCCCTGGTCGGACAATTCTTATATGATAGAAGGGGGGATGATCGAATGGATAAAAAAGAAGAATGGGGGATGGAAATTTGATTATACGATCTTCGATACCTATGTGCAATTGGCGATGAGTCTGGGCATCGATAAGGCGATTACCCTCTATTCGCCTGTTCCCTGGGGAGACCGTTTCCGCTATATAGATGAATCTACCGGCAATTATATGTATGAGACCTGGAAGCCAGGTTCGCAGGAGTATAGCGATCATTGGAATGTTTTCCTGACGAATTTCCGGGCGCATTTGCAGCAGAAGGGATGGTTTGGAAAGACCTATATCGGGATCAACGAGAGTGAAATGAAGGAAACGCTGGCTGCCATCCGGGTGGTCAAAAAACATTCGAAGGACTGGAAGATCACCTATGCCGGCAACTGGCATAGAGAGCTGGACGGACTGCTGGATGATTATTGTTTTCTGTACGGCAATGAGCCCGGTCCGGACGAGCTGAAGGCACGCGCCGCCAGGGGCGCTACTTCAACATTCTATGTTTGTTGCAATCCTGCCAAACCGAATAATTTTGTCTTTTCTCCACCCATAGAGGGTCGGTGGATCAGCTGGTACTCCGCTGCCCGGGGGTACAATGGATTTCTTCGCTGGGCCTATGAAGCATGGCCGGAAGACCCGGTCCGGGATGCCCGGTTCGGGAGCTGGCCCGCAGGCGACTGTTTCCTGGTATACCCCGGGGCGAACAGCTGTATCCGCTATGAAAAGCTGAGGGAAGGCATAGCGGATTATGAGAAGATCCGAAAAATAAGAGAGTTGGCGGCTGCATCGGGCGATAAGATTGTAAGAGGGCTTTGGAAAGCGTTCGAAGAGCACCTGAAAGTGTTCGCGGCGGAGCATGATTTCGATGAAGCAAAAATCACTGCCGACGTAAACAAGGGGAGGGCCATGATCGACGACCTGAGTGAAAAATTAAATAACAATAAATGATCTTATAATGACGATCACTCCTTTGCCTTCTTCCACAGATCCCGTTTGAATGCCAGCACCTGTGTGGCGTTCCCATTCTTGTCCTTGGTGAATTTCAGCGGGAAGTTCAGGGCATCATTCGCGAATTCGATCGCCGTCCGGGGCTCAAAAGAAATTTCCTGATTGTCCCACATTTGTTGCAAAACCAAACCGTTCTCAGCCGCCGTATTATGGATATAAGAATCGTCCATTTTGTAATAGCCTTCATACGCCTTCAGGTCCTGGGCGCGAATGCTGGTATCCGTCCTTTGCCCCGGCGCAGCCACATTCGCCTTTCCGGCAATCGGGCGCATGATAAAACAGCAAAATACAGGAGCAGCCAACAGCAGGATATTTTTGTGTGTCATAGCATAAAAGTTTAAAGAAGGCATGCCAGTCCAATGCCAAACTACAAACTTATAACATTCAACAATTTAGAATTGGTCGTTCCTGCTCACTGTTCGGATACGGTACACCGGCTGTCCGGCGTTGCGCTACTTCCTAACAGTCGGATCAAGCATCCGGTATCACAGGCTCTACCAGCTTAGCCAGCTTTTCCAGCGATTCCTGCCAGCCTAAATAGCACATTTCTACGGGTATTGCAGCAGGAATTCCTTCCTGCGTAATTTTTATTTCTGTACCCGCAATCGTATTCCGAAGCCAGACAGAGGTGAGCATTTCCCCTGGCAGATTGGGATCGTCAAATTTATCAGTGTATTTCAAAAACTCATTAGGTTTTAGTTCCATGTATGTTCCACCGAATGAATGGCTATTGCCGGTTGAGAAATTCTGGAATGACATCTTAAATGTACCACCTTTCTCTACAGTCATTTGGTGAACGGTACAAAGAAATCCGTAAGGAGGTAACCAAGAAGCGATTGCCGGGGCTTCCGTAAATGCGCGGTATATCTTTTCCGGAGATGCTTTAAGAACCCTGTGTAGCGAAACAGCATTGTTTGACATAAAATAGTTTTTTGTTCCTACTCGTCTGGCTTTTCGGTTCCGCCCGTTTTTAGAGTGGTCGCTGCTCCACTTACTTTTGATGCCAATTAAGTAATTGAACAAAGTTAAAACAGACGGGTTTCTCATGTAAGGGGCATTCGCGCCAATATGAAGGCAGTTTGCGACTATTTGCATGTGTGCAAAACTTGCCAAAAATCACTTATATTCATCTCAAAACCCGTGAGAATGTTGCACAAGTGCAGGCGCCTGTAAATCATTTGGACAAGGTAGTGGAACAACTCACCATCCGTTTTACAACTGAAAACAGTATGATCATTGAGTGGGATCAGACACAAGTAACCGTGCCGGTGAATATATAAATGGTTATCGCAAAATTATGCAAAGCGGTCATCGATATTTGCTGCCGGTGCATGCTTCTGCTCAGCTAAAGGAAAACGATTCCGTTGTCGTCGGGCTTACATCCGGAAAATAAAATTTTAAAAAACGAAACATGAAAAAAATATGCCAGATATGCTGCTTGTTGATCGGATTAACATCAGTCAGCCATGCCCAGACGAGCCATGTGGGTTATGGTGACCCGGAAGAAAAAGCAAAAGGTCTGCAAAAGCAATTGACATTAACAGATGCTCAGACCACAAAGGTTGCAGCTATCTACAAGGAATCTATTGAGAGTTTTGACAAGATAAAAGTGGCGGAGCATGGCAACTCAGATAAGATAAAGAAATCGAGCCTCTCGCTACGTGCAGCTACCATCAAAAAGATCAAAGGAGTATTAACACCAAAACAGGCTGCTAAATTCGATGGCATGGTCAAACGGACGAAGAAAAGTAGCGACGTTGATTGGGGCGAAGGATGGAGCGCAGGATAGCCGGGGTTATAGTTGCAACAATTTCACGAAACCGGTGGTTCGCACCAGGTATTGTAACTGTTTTTGGTCGGAGCGGCTTTTTTTCAATGATTGTTTTGTCGATAAATAGAGGATGGAGAGGTATTGTTTCGACAAAAAGGAAAAATTGCAGGTATTAAGGGAATCGAGCCACTCCTTGCCTGTTGCCTTTTCACCCGAACGGAGCAGGGCTATAGCCTTAAAAAGATGGATCGACTCAGCCAGGCTGCTTTCGGTTGGTGGCAAAACGTATTTCTTTTTGTTTTTTAGAAACTCATCGATGTAAAAAAGGGCTTCTTCATATTGCCTGGTCAGCAGCAGGGTATGGGATAGGGTGCAATAGAACCGGAACACCGATACAAAATTGTCTTTGGTCAAGGATACAGTTGAGTAGTACTGACGTGCATTGATCAGTATTTGCTCGGGGTTGTTACCGGCCTGCATCAGCTGCACGGCATAGTAACGTGCGGCCGTGGCGGGTGAACTATTCTTGTTGAGTTCATACATTATGACTGCATGATAATGGTTTTCCAGGTTTTTATTATCCATGGCCAGCCAATACCGCAGGCAAAGCAGGTAGTTGCCGAAGATCTGTGCGTCCATGGTCTTTTTTTCATGCAGATAATACCGCAATCCATCACCATAAAAAGCATTGAGGCGGTCGAAATTGACGAATTGTTCGAAATAATAGAGCTGTCCGTTGTTTGTCTTTGCAATTTCCCGTTGAAATTGGTCGATCAGCTCGGGATGATATTCCAAAAAGGTGATTGTTTGTCCGACAAAACGGAAAAAGGTAAAATCATTCTCATCCGATACCTCGGTTTCTTTGAAAAGCATGACCAGGTAAAATAAGAGGTCTGTATTCTGCTGCCCATTATTTTCCAGTGGTTTCCGTTTGACAACGGTAATGAAATCATCAAAAGAGGAGAAACCACAGTAAGCGGAGAGTATATTCAATGTGTAGGCAGATTGCTGATGTTTGGTTTCCATCAGTTTAAAAAAACGCCTAAGCGTATTGAAACTAAGCGTTGAACCGAGCTGCTGCGTAATGGCATTGAACAAGAAACGACAATCTGTGGAGGATAATACTCTACGACCAAGCATTTTTTCCGTGTAGTGCTTCAACAGGTGAACATATTCAGACTCCATAATGATAAGCTTTAATTGAAGGAAGAGCTTAATTCACTAAGATGAGGATTCAAAAATGTAATTGGCAAATATATGGTCACCGAGGTAGGCAGGCAAATTAACGGTCGCGGAGGTCGGCACATAAATATACATATTTTATTCTATTTCTACCAGTAATATTGAAAATAGGACATAACAACCGATTGAATGTTATAAAAGAACGATGGCTCATAAATTGCATGGGGGCAAGAAAGTGGCCCCAGCTCGTGGAAACCCCCAAATACCAAAATGGAACAGTTAGATAAATATAGTCTCTGCCAAACAAGTAGTGAAACGTGCGATGGCTGGAATGGCAGATTTGTCAGGCCGGCCGGAGTGGGCAAAAGTGGGCATTTTTTTCATTATTTAAATAATTACTTTCATGTCTGTATTTATTCCATACTTGTTTTATTGGTAACCAAAAGCTAACTATGATGGATAGTTGTTATCCAAGTATGTAAAATGCGCCTTTCTATTTAGTTCATTTTTTTTATTAAGTCTATCTGGTCATTATTCAAAATTGAGGGCTGTCAGCCCTTTTCATCCAGGAGATACAACACCTCTGTTGTGATCTGAAACCACCATTTTCCTGGGTATTCAATATTCAATGCTAAAACATTTAGGAGTGCTTACACATGCATAGTGATGTGTTGCGGCTGTTGAATGTTGATGTAGTATTACGCGAACGATAGCTAAAATCAATCGTACGATATGAATTTTTTATTTGCTGCAGTACAGTATGTAACTGAGATCGGCGCAGCCGTTGCTAATTTGTAATGAATTAAACTAGTTATATGATGATCAGATTGGTTCCTTTATTGATGGTGATTATTTTTGGCGTTTCGTGCGCCTCTCAAAAAAAAACTGCTTATTTCCCTAACCAGGGCATTGCAGAAGTACTTTCTTCAAACAAGGCGCCAAAGCCGCTCATCGAGATCAACGATATACTGAGTATCACCGTAACCAGCCTAAGCCCGCAGGCCTCCAGTGATTTTAATATTCCCAATACCGTTGGATATTCATCAACAAGCTATAACAGCGCCATTTCACCCGTAAGCGGCTACCTGGTTGGGCCCGACGGCTTTATCAAATTCCCTCGATTAGGTAAGATCAAGGTAGTAGACATCACCCCGCTGGAACTCGAAGAAAAGCTCACCGGCATGCTGCTGATAGAAGGATCGCTGCAGAAGCCCCTCGTTACGGTAAGACAATTGAATTTTAAAATAACGGTGCTGGGCGAAGTGGCGCGGCCTTCAGTACTCAATATCCCAAATGCCAGGATATCCCTATTGGAAGCAATAGGCATGGCGGGAGATATGACCATCTATGGCAGGAGGGATAATGTGTTGCTTATCCGCGAGGAGGACACGAAGAAAATAACGACCAGAATAAACCTGAATTCGAGCGACCTGTTCAATTCGCCTTACTATTATCTGCAGTCGAACGACATATTATATATAGAACCGAACAAGGCAAAGGTTTCAGGCGCCACGAGGTCCCGGGAAGTAATACCCATTGTGTTCAGTGCGCTGTCATTTGTCATAATCGGCCTCGACATTCTTACACGATAACTTTTTTCAATATGCACACAAAATCAGGAGACAATACAGGGAAGCCGGAAAAATTAGATTTTTACCAGTTGTGGTTGAGAAATATTGTTTACTGGCCTTACTTCCTGATACTTTTGGTACTGTCTCTGGCGGGGGCCTGGCTATACCTGCAGGTGACGACGCCTCTTTTTGAGGCAACTGCGAGGATACTGATAAAGGACGAAACTAAAGGCGCCGAAGATTCCAAGGGTATCGAATTCCTGAATATGATCAATACAGCCAACCTGATTGAGAATGAAAGCGAGGTGATCTCTTCGAAGACCTTATTGTTCACTGTAGTAAAGGAGCTTGGCCTGTATGCACAGATATATACCGAGGGACAGTTCCGGGACCTTCCTGCTTATATGACCTGCCCGGTGAAGATAGAGGCGAAACATCCCGATGATCTGTCCGAGTCGGAAAAGATCTTTTTCACCTTCGACAAGAACCAGCAAATGGTGACCATATCCGAGATCGCCTACCCACTCAATACCTGGGTAAAGATCATGGGCGACAGCCTGCGTTTCAAGGTCAACCCCCGTCACGATGGAACTTACTACAAACAATATTATTATTCGCTGGTTCATCCAGCTGCAATCGGATGGGAGATAAAAGATCACCTCGAGGTCACCTCCATCAGCAAATCCTCTACCATCCTGGAATTGACGTTGAAAGATGCAGTGCCCAAACGGGCGGAAGATATCCTGAATGGATTGATGGCCACCTATAACAAAGCAACCGTTTACAACAAAAATACCCTGGCATCCAACACCTTATATTTCGTAGAGCAGCGGTTAGCGCATGTGGCGAAGGACCTCGATTCCATCGAGAAACAGATCCAGGCATATAAAGAAAGTACGGGCTCTATCGATATTAGCATGGAAGGCGGGCTGTTTTTAAGGAATGTGAGTGACAATGACCAGAAATTAAGTGAGATCAATATGCAAGCAGCCGTGCTGGACCAGGTGGAAGGCTATGTGCTCGCAAAGGACAATAAGACCGGCATTGTTCCGGGCACGCTCGGTGTAAACGATCCCATATTATCCAACCTGCTTAACTTATTATACAATGCCGAACTGGAAATTGAAAAGCTGAAAAATACCGAGGGCCCGAACTCTCCAACCCTGCTCGCGCTGAACAGTCAGATAAAGAAGATCCAACCCAGCATTCTCGAAAACATCCGGAGCCAGCGGAAAACACTTGAAGCCCGGAAGCAAAATCTGCGTACCACCAATGATAATTATTCCACCGCCATCCGGTCTATTCCCCAAAGGGAAAAGCAGTTGGTGGATATCAATCGCCAACGGAGCATCATCAGCGGCATTTATACCTTCCTGCTGGAAAAACGTGAAGACATGGCTTTGTCCCATGCGGCATCCATTCCCAGTACAACCATTGTAGACCAGGCAGAGGCTACAGCCTACCCGGCTAGTCCAAAGCCTAACAGAGTATACCTGCTTGCCTTTGCCATTCCCATTTTGGCAGGTATGGCAACGATCGGCATCAAAGAAACCTTCAACAGCAAGGTATTATTCAGGCATGAGATCGAACACATGACCGTTCATCCTGTTATTGGAGAGATCATTCATAATAGGACCATTGCACCCATTGTAACCGGGAAAAACGAAAGGACATTTATTGCAGAACAATTCAGGCAACTGAGGGTATCCCTTACACTTAATAAGAATAAGGAAAATTTCAGAAGGATCTTAGTAACATCTACGATTGCGGGGGAAGGAAAAAGCTTTATTGCATTGAACCTTGCTTTGACCTTCGCCCTTACCGGGAAAAGGGTGGCTTTGCTGGAACTGGATGTCAACAACCCGAACATCAGCAATAAGCTGAATATCTCATCCTGCCCCGGAATCGCTGATTATTTGCAGGATAGATGCAGCCAGGAAAGTATCATCAAACAATATAACGATCTCGAAACGCTGTTTGTGATCCCGGCTGGTAAGTACCCCGACAATCATTTTTCAGAGCTGCTGGAAAATGGCAAGATACATGACCTGGTCGATCATTTAAGCGGATCTTTCGATTATGTTATCATAGACACTGCGCCCGTCAGTTCAATAACGGATGCTTATATATTATCTGCCCATTGCGATATTACATTATATGTGGTCAGACATAAATATACACCAAAAGTATTTGTAGAAAGACTCGATCAGAACGATCAACTGATAAACATTGCGGTTGTATTCAATGATATCCGCGCGAGGGGATTTGGTAAATATCATTTCGGTTATGGTTATGGCTATGGATACGTTTACAACGCAAACAGTAAGAAAAAGGAAACCGCCGGTTCATAAAGATCACATTTAACCATATCCGAAAACAATTTCAGTTAATTCTATTAACATTTCTTTATGCATTGTGAGAAACATTGGCTGGCTGTGTATACCCGGCCGAAATGGGAAAAAAAGGTAGCAAAATTATTCAACAACAAGAAAGTTGAAAATTATTGTCCACTCAACAGGGTCGAGCGACGATGGGCGGACAGGAAAAAGGTCATTCAGGAACCCCTGATCGCCTCCTATGTTTTTGTGCATGCAGATGTGTCGGAATATATAATGATCAAGGAAACCGATGGCGTCCTGAACCTGGTTCACTGGTTGGGCAAACCTGCTGTTATAAGGGATTCAGAAATAGAATCGTTAAAGAAGTTCCTTGATGATTATTCGAACGTGACCCTCGAGAAAATTGAGGTCAATGTCAACGATGACGTGAAGATCACCTACGGCCCCCTGATCGCACGGGAAGGAAAGGTGATAGAGGTGCAATATAACTACGTAAAAATAGCACTGCCTTCACTGGGTTATTCCCTGCACGCACAAGTACACAAGTCGCATATAGAAAAAATAAAAGCGCGGGCTGATTTTTTACTGCAGCCCGTTTACACAATTATTGGATTCGTAATGCCGTATCTATGCGCATAGCCTTTCTTACGAGCTATGATTCTACTGATGTCAGCAACTGGTCGGGGCTTGGTTATTACATGGCCAAAAGCCTGGAGCAGCAGGGTATCCAGCTGATCAGGATAGATTGTTCCGTTAGATTTTCCCTGGCCCAGCTAATCAAACGCAAGCTGATCAAACTATGCTGGCGGAGAATTCAACTGCCTGAACGTGACAATTTCTACTTAAGAAGAATGGCCGGGAAGGCGGCCCGGCAATTGGCCGGCCGGCAGTATGATCTAATTTTCGCCGCCGGGTCACTTCCTGTCAGTTTTTTAAGGTCTGATAAACCGATAGTTTTTTACACCGATGCAACCTACGACGGTATGATCAGCATGTATATCGACAGGAACAGATTGTGGGAGGGAAGCTTTGTGCAGGGTAACAGGGCCGAAGAAAAGGCCATTCACAATGCCTCCCTGATCTTTTATACATCTGAATGGGCTAAGAAAAACGCCGTTGCCGGCTATAGGGCAAACCCGGGTAAGATCAGGCAACTGTCTTTCGGGTCAAATCTTGGATCAGATATGTCAACGGCGGATATGAAAATGCTGATCGACCGACGAAAGCAGACATTCCAAAAGAACTTTCTTTTTATAGGGGTGGACTGGGAAAGAAAGGGGGCGGGTATAGCCATTGAAACAGTCGCCCGGTTGAAAGATATGGGTATGCCAGCCACGATCACTATGGCGGGTTGCCAGGTGCCTCCCGGTATTACGCTGCCTTCTTTCGTTGTACATCACCCTTTTATTTCCAAGGACGGGGAAGCAGGAATGAAGAAACTGCGCAGCTTATATGAAAGTGCAGATTTTTTCCTTCTGCCTACCCAGGCAGATTGCACGCCGGTGGTTTTTTCAGAAGCTGCCTCTTACGGGTTGCCTGTCATTACTACTGATGTAGGAGGATGCAGATCGGTTGTCATCGACGGGGTAACCGGTTATTGTCTTCACAAAGAGCGCTTTGTGACAGAAGCCACTAAGAGGATATCGGCGCTTTGGCGCGATGAAGGGCTATATGAAACTTTTTGCTGGCAGGCATTCGACCATTATAAAAAAGAACTGAACTGGGATGCGATCGGTAAAAAGGCGGTGACAGCTTTGCAACAGGTATTAAAAAAGAGCGACACTATTGCCTTTCCCGCATAACAATTCTCAAAAACCCGGCTAATGATAGGATTGTGTTGCCTGTTACCTGCCATTTATTTTTATTTACGCGGCAGGGCCTGGCTGGCGGTATTTATATTGTTTTTCCTGGCGACAGCAGGATTCCAGATTGTCCCTGTAAAATGGATGGTGATGCCGCCGCTGGGTATTACAAAAGCATATGACTGGGTGCTTTTATTCACTGGCGCCATCGTTGTTATCAGGCCGCGGGTCTTTGCAGCGTTTTTTGTATGGAAACATTTCAGGGTACTGGCTGTCTATTGTTTGTTTCTGGTGGTGCTGTTGTTGTACAGCATATTTGTGAAAGAGATCGAAGTAAGCGTGGTCATCAGGGTATTCCGAAATTTTATTTTTTTTATCAGCCTGGTCCTTTTTCTTCCGCTGCGGAGGGTGGACTTTGAAAAAATATGGAGGCTGATTGTATACGCTACGTCCATAGCTTCCGTGTTGTATTGCCTGCAGCCGCTGCTGCATATGGGATTGTTGAACAAGGTTATATCAGACCTTGACATGGATCTTGAAGGGGGTGTTGGTTCGCGATATTATAATGTGCCTGTATTCATCTGCCCTGTACTATTCTTTTTGTTTTTCCCAAAACATACTTTTCATATCCGGTTCAGAAATATTTTACTGGGCATAAATGGGTTGGCTGTGCTGTTAACCCAGCACCGGAATCTCATCATCGCCGTGCTTCTTTGTTTTTTCCTGTATCTGATCATAAACAAAAAGCTTCGGCTGGGTAACGCGATCTTGTATTGCATACTCTCCATTGGAATACTCATCGGTATAGACGATTTTACGGGCAAACGCCTCTCAAAAGGAGCGGAAGACATCGGGAATATAGCGTCAAGCAGGCGGGCCGTTCAGTTTCATGATATAGCATTAAGCGATCTGTCGACCACCGAGTTCAGGAAACTGGTTTTTATGGAACGGTTGCGTTTCGTATGGAAGGATGAGACCAGGGCTGTTTTCGGAATAGGGCTTATGACTGATGATTCCAAAAAAGCAAGATCCCTGCGGTTTTACATAGGAGCGCCGGATGACGATGGCAATATTTCGCAGGTAGCCAATATCGATATCGTGTGGGCAGGCATGCTTTTACAAATGGGTATAGTGGGATCGCTGATCTTTATTTTTCTTCACCTGTTCCTTATAAGGGTATTTTTCACTCAAAAACATGATCAGTATATGCAGACCGGCATCTTTTACATAGTCAGCCTTTTTATATCTTCCTTTTATGGAAGTATCATTGCCATGCCTTATACCATGTGTATGACTATGTTGTTTGCGGCCTATTATTTTCGGATAACTTTATGTCGAACTTCGCCCCGAAAACTATGCCCAGTATCCATATCTCAGTAATTACATCCCTGTACAGGTGTGCTTCCTTCCTGCAACAATTTCTGTTGCACTATGCCAGGATCGAAAATATTCACGAATGTGAGCTGATACTGATTCACAATGACCCCACCGATGAAGAACTGGACATTATCGAGAAATTCGCGCAGCCTCGTATGCACCTCGTGCATATTCCGGTGAAACGGGAGGGGTTGTATGCTTCCTGGAACAGGGCTGTCAAGGTGGCTGCAGGTGAATACCTGGCCATCTGGAATGTAGACGATATCAGAACGACCGGCTCGTTGATCGCTCAGAAAGCCGCCCTGGAAGAAAGTAATGCAGCTATTTGTTATGGCGACTTTTATGGTACGCGTGACTACGGCCCCTATGCCGGGAAATTATATCAGTACCCCGTATATGACTACTGCAAAAAAGAGGCATTCAAACGCCACATTATCGGATGTTTTCCCATGTGGAGAAAAACAATTCATGATCAAACGGGGTTTTTTGATGAGCAGTTCAAACTGGTGTCTGATTATGAATTTCAATTGCGGGTGATACGCCTGTTCCCACTGGTCAAAGCCGCACCCGTCCTGGGCTACTATCTTGAACATGCCGGGCACAAGCTGAGCAGCAATCACCGCGTGCAGCATCGCGAACGAACTGCTGTGGAATTGCGATACCGTATGTACGATAAGATACTGCTGCACTTTCTGCCCTTTATTTCGAAATACCGGGTTAACCATATCATGAGTTTTGGCAAATGGATTGCCATCAGATCCATTCTTCCCAGCCAGCAAAGAATAGGACCAAAGGAGGTTCTGTCGTTACTGAGAATGCCTTTTTTTTATGGTCGCTGGTTTGTCAAAAAAGGTTTTCATGCGTTATACACCATCATCTTTCATAAAAAACAAACGACGCCGTGATCAGTGTAGTGATTCCCGCATTTAACAGGTCGGATTCGTTGCAGGACTGCATTGAAAGTGTAATGCAGCAACGATTTGACGGACTGGAATTGATCGTTATCGACGACGGATCTTCCGATTGCACCGCTGAGTTGCTCGGGAAGCTCAAAGAGCGATACACAGACATGATCGTGATCAGTAATCCCGGTAATTTTGGTGTGAACTATTCCAGGAACCGCGGTATCGAAAAAACCTCGGGAAAGTTCATCCTGTTTCTGGACAGCGACGACAGATTGGCCGATGGATGCCTCAGAAGAATTGCTGATACAATAAATTCGAACCCTGGCTGTGATCATTATTTATTTTGGGTATCCGACCGAATGGAAGAATCCAGGAATGTCGCTGATTGCAGGCAGATCTATTATGAGGATTGGATAAAAGCAACCATAGCCGGCGATTTTACACATGTGGTGGCGGCCGATGTAATGAAAAAGCTTCTTTTTTTTGAAAAATTCCGAATGTACGAATATTTGAACTGGTTACGTGTTTTTAAAACAACGTCCCCTCAACTGCTGGCGCCTTTTATAGCGGCGGAACGGGAAAGGGGTCGGTCAGACAGTCTAACCACCGCCTCCCGCTTGCGTGATATTTCGGTGATAAAGGCGAAATTCGAGTCGAAGCAGGCGTACTATGCGCTGCATCATAAGGACCTGTTGCTTTTTCACTCACAGGCGTTGTCAAAAAACCTGTTGGCTGTTGTCATGCTGGGCGTAGCCTGTAACAGAAAAAAAGATAGTTACACGCTGCTTAAATATAGCGACAGGCTAATGATAAAGCTGGCCGGCTCACTCATTTTGCTCGTCCCTCCTTTATTGGTAAGGAAATCAATTATTGCGTGGTCGGCTTTAAAACACAGGCCATGGAAAGGATCGTTCACTTAATATTTACCCTGGAGTCGGGAGGATCGGAGAACATGCTGGTGGATATTGCAAATGTACAAGCCTCCCTGGCAGAGGTTTCTATCATACTGATAAATAAGAAATACAGTATAGACCTCGTGGGCAGGATCAGCCCGAGCGTACATTTTTATTCTTTACAACGGAAAGAAGGTGACAAAAGATCGATATTATTCCTGTTCAGGCTTTGGGGCCTGTTGTTGAGAATACGACCTACGGTCATTCACTGTCATAATCATAATATCATCCGCCTACTGCCGATGTACCGAAAGCGGACAGTGCTTACCATTCATTGTCTGAAGGCGGCCACGGTGCATTTGAAAAAATACAGGAAGGTATATTCGATATCCGGAGCTGTATCTGACGATATCAGTGTGAGGGCAGGTATCAAGTCACCGGTGGTATTGAATGGCATCAATTTCTTAGATATTTTCCCGAGAATGAATTATCTGTGCGCAGAAAATATGCCGATCAGGATTGTGCAGGTGGGTAGGATGGTCCATGAAATAAAAGGACAGCATCTACTTCTAAGGGCGCTGTACAAACTGATCATTCTCGAAAAACATAATAATATATATGTCGATCTCATAGGTTCGGGTCCCTCTCTACCATACCTGCAATCCCTTACCGATACCCTGAAACTGAACGGGCATGTATCTTTTTTAGGGGAAAGAAGCAGGTACTGGATTTACGAACGTCTTTCTTCTTATCATATGCTGATACAGCCGTCGCTGTCGGAAGGGTTTGGTTTGACCGTATTGGAGGGTATCGCTGCCGGTCTGCCTGTTATTGCTTCCGACCAGGCCGGACCATCTGAGATACTGAGCAACATACCTAACGGGTATTTGTTCCGGTCTGGCGACGAAGACGACCTGGCTGATACCATCAGGAAGGTGATAGCTGCGATGCAGGAAGGCAAGATGAAGCGGCTGTGTGAAGCCTCCCGCGAAATCGCGGATAAAAGATACTCCATTCGCCGTACCGCATTTGAATACTTACAACATTATTCCCTTTTATGAAAAGTAAACTGGTTACTGGTATATGATATCAAAGTCGATAGCAGGGCGCGTGTTGCTGGTGGGACCTGACTACCGGGACCACAGGGGAGGTATTGGCGCTGTAATAGGTGTACATAAGGACCTGTATGAAGAATTTAATTTTATTGCAAGCCACCGGCCCCTCAAAAATAATTTTCTGAAAGCGATTTATTTCATGAGACAGATTATAAAGCTTATCGGCTTCCTGGCGACGCACAGGGAAATACAAGTGGTACACATCCACTCTTCCAAGCAGGGCAGTTTTTACAGGAAGTTGATAATTGCCTGTATAGTGAAGCTGATTTTTCGCAGGAAGACCATCAATCACATTCATTCGGGAAATTTCAGTCGTTTCTATGACAATAGTAATGTGATCAGCAAAAAGCTGATCCGGTTTTTTCTGAGACTGAATGACGTGACCTTCACTGTTTCCGATTCCTGGAAAACATATTTTGAGACGTTTTTTCATTTGAAGAATGTTCACAAGATCAACAATATCGTGATACCACATCAACAGGACAGCAGTCTTTGCGCCGGTACAAAGAACGGGTTGGTTTATTTTTTGTTCCTTGGGATGATACATCCGGACAAAGGTATATTCGACCTGTTGCAGGTGCTGAAGGAGCATAGAACAGAATTGTTCAACAGGATCAAGTTATTTATCGGGGGCAATGGCCAGACCGGACAGCTGGAGAAGATGATCGAAGCGGACGATCTCGGAGGGATGGTGGAGTTTAAAGGGTGGGTTACCGGCATTGAAAAGGACAACCTGCTCCAGTTTTCGGATGTATTCGTTCTGCCTTCCTATTATGAAGGTTCGCCTGTGGCCGTGCTTGAGGCCATGAGCTATGGGACACCGATCATCTCGACTACTGTTGGCGGCATACCCGAGATCGTACAGACGGGGTTCAACGGCTGGCTGCATCGCCCGGGCGACCAGGGAGCGCTCCTCAAGGCAATATTGTACTATATAAACGATCCGGAAAGTATAAAAAGGCACGGAGCGCGCTCCATGCAAATGATCGAGGATTATTATCCAAGGTCTGTAGAACCACAGCTTTCATCAGTTTATTCATCACTTTTATCATGAATTCCTGGTATTTACAAAGGCTTAAAACGATGACCCTGCCTGAAATCGTATACCGTGCAGCGCAGCGGCGGCAGTCCAATAACCTGAAAAAGGAAATGGGTATACCAAGCCCTATTATAGACTACACCGTCGTTGCGGCTATACTTCCTGTTGCCGATGAGCCATTATCGGCAACGGAACATATCGATGTTTTTGGAATCCCGGTGCACCCTGAAGATATTCATGACTGGTCATTCGACATTTTTACCAGGCGCAGTTTCCCGCAGATGTATGCAAAGGACATCGATATTCGAACGGGGGGACTGGGAAGCGCCAAGCATGTATGGGAACTGAACCGGATGCTATTCCTGCCGCGCCTTGCCATCCTGTACAGGAGCACCGGAGACATTCACTATATTACCCTTATCATGCGCCTGGTAAGTGACTGGGTCGAGAAGAACCCTTACCTGGTTGGGATCAACTGGTATAGCAATATCGAGATCAATATCCGGCTGATCAACTGGTTCCTTACCTGGGAAATTTTGCGAGCCGATGCGATCGCAGAGCAGAATATGTTCTTTAAAACATTTGTAAATGATACCTGGGTGCCATCCATTTACCAGCATTGTAAATTCTCTTATACGCATCCCTCCCTGCATTCGTCGGCCAACAATCATCTTATTGCCGAATACGCCGGTTTGTTCGTCGCTTCCAGCAAATGGATCTTTAAGGAAAGCAATTGCTGGAATGACTATGCGAAACGTGGGCTCGAAAGGGAGATCGTGCTGCAGCATTCGGCAAACGGCATTAACCGGGAAGAGGCCGCGGAATACATACAATTCATAACCGACTTCTTGCTGGTAGCCCAGGTGACTGCTGATTACACAAAGAATCCTTTTTCTGCTACGTACCGTAATATGTTCAGGTCTATTATAAGCTACATCGGTCATTTTTTAACTGTTAACGGGCGGTTTCCAAAATATGGCGACGAGGATGACGGCCGCGTTTTTCTGCTCAATGAAGATATACACGATAACAATTTTGTTTCGCTGCTACAGGCCGGCGCCATCTACTTCAATGATTCAGGGCTCCTGCACGGAGCGGGCAATGATCGGGGCTTTCTGCCCGGCGGGAATGAACCAGATCAGAAAAACCGGATATTGTTTGGCGACAAGGCCAGCACCGCACTTGCAAATAATAAGGAAAAGAATGCTTTGCGATCTTCGAAATTTTATCCAGATGAAGGCCATTTCATTTTTAAAAAGCAAACCGCTCCGGGCAGGGAAATATACTGCCACTTCGATGCCGCTCCGCTGGGCTATTTGTCCATTGCCGCGCATGCTCACGCCGACGCGCTTTCTTTTGTATTGCATCTCGACGGGCACCCCTTCTTTGTTGATCCCGGCACCTATTGCTATCATACCGATGCCGAATGGCGCCGTTATTTTGTAAGCACGCGCGCGCACAATACCATTGGTATTCGCGGAAGCGACCAGGCTGATTACGTGGGACCTACCTTGTGGCTTAACCATTATAAGGTCAGCGTACGGGAATATGGCCTATCGAACGACTATGACTATGTAATGGCCTCGCATACCGGCTATAAAAAATACCACGTCCAGCATGCAAGGAAACTCGAATTCCTCAGAGCGGAAGATAAAATAGTCATTACGGATAATATTACGGGAAAAGCCGGTAAAGAGGTCTGCCTTGAAATGCCCTTTCACTTGCACCCGGCCGTTGAATATGAGATGGATGGCCATCGGGCGGTTGTTTCATTTGCAGCCAGGAAAGTAGTTATGGAACTGGACAGGCAAATGCAATGGTCGGTTGTGAAGGGATCTTTGGACCCCTGTTTGGGCTGGTATTCGGAGGGATTTTATAAAAAGACACCCTCCGCGGTAATTATAGGCGTCATGCCCTGCACCGGCTCTCTGCAACTGAAAACCGAGCTGTCGTTTTTTTAAAATTATTGAGATAAAGATCAGGTTCCCTACACCCTAAAAATAAGAACATATGAATATCAGCATTTTTGGTTTAGGCTATGTGGGATGTGTAAGCCTTGGTTGTTTGGCCAGGAATGGCCATTGCGTTATTGGCGTGGATGTCAATGAAACAAAGGTCAGACAGATCAACAGCGGTCTTCCCACCATCATCGAAAAGGATATCGATATCATTATCCAGGAGGAACGTTCCCGGGACAGGATCTTTGCCACCACCGATTTTGCTTCAGCTATTGAGAATACAGATGTGTCTATAATAGCTGTAGGAACGCCATCGGGCATGAATGGGCACCTGAACCTGTCGTACATTTTCCAGGTGGCCAATCACTTCGGGCAGGTGATGAAGAAGAAGGCAACATTTCATGTGATTGCCATCCGGTCGACTGTTCTTCCGGGAACGGTGGAGGAATTTGGCCGCATAGTGGAAGAAATCTCACAAAAAAAGAACAATGTCGATTTTGCCGTGGTATCCAATCCTGAATTTCTTCGCGAGGGTACGGCCGTATTCGATTATAATCATCCGCCTTTTACATTGATAGGCGCTTCCAATAAAGAAGCTGCGGTGATCATAGCTTCATTGTACAAACATCTTCCCGCGGAAATTATCGTTACCGATATCATGGTGGCCGAGATCATGAAGTATGTGAACAATTCATTCCATGCATTGAAAATTGCATTTTCGAATGAGATCGGGAACATCTGTTCGGCCATGAACATAGATTCACATAAAGTGATGGAGATCTTTTGTACCGATAAAGAGCTGAACATCTCGCCTTGTTATTTCAAGCCAGGCTTTGCCTATGGCGGCTCGTGCTTGCCTAAAGACCTGAAAGGGCTGCAAACTCTGGCTCACGATCTGTACTTACGCCTGCCGGTGCTCGAGAACATCGACAAGACCAACGATCTTCAGATCACCCGTGCGATAGAGCTGATACAGCAAACCGGCAAAAAGAGGATCGCCTTTTTGGGCATCAGCTTCAAAGCCGGTACGGACGATCTGCGGAACTCTCCCGCGGTGACCATTGCCGAAGCCCTCATCGGCAAAGGCTACGATATCAGGATTTATGATAAAAACGTTCATCTTTCCAAATTAAATGGCGCAAACCGCGAGTACATCGATGTGCATATTCCCCACCTGTCTAAACTGATGGTGAACCAACTTGGCAAGCTGATCGACGATGTAGACGTCATTGTAGTTAGCAACAGGGAATCTGAATATATAGATGTATTGCTGGAAACCGAATCATCTGCCATTATAATAGACATGGTGCGGTTGCCGGACCCGATCAGGTCGAGGGCAAATTATGTTGGTATAAACTGGTAAAGCGATGTTCAAAGGAAAACATGTCTTAATAATCGTTGAAAATCTACCTGTGCCTTTCGACCGAAGGGTATGGCAGGAAGCCAATACGCTTACAGAGAACGGGGCAAAGGTCTCTGTTATATGCCCTAAAATGAAGGGATATACAAAGTCCTTCGAATCCATCAACGGTATCGATATATACAGGCATCCCCAGTCTATAGAGGCAAAAGGCGCGCTTGGGTATTTGCAGGAATATTCGGTTGCTCTCTTCTGGGAATTTGTGCTGGCCTGGAAGATCTTTCTAAAAAGAAGATTTCATGTTATTCACGGATGCAATCCTCCTGACCTGATATTTCTTGTAGCCCTGATCTTTAAGCCGTTCGGTGTCAAATATATTTTCGATCATCACGACATCAACCCTGAGCTATACTTTGCCAAGTATGGCAAAAAGGACCTCTTTTACCAGTTTTTGCTTGGGTTTGAGCGGCTGACCTTTGCCGCGGCCGATTACAGCATTGCCACCAATGAATCTTACAGGGAAATTGCGATCCAGAGGGGGAAAATGAAACCTGAAAAGATAGCAGTGGTGCGCAGCGGACCGAAACTCGATCGGCTGAAGCTCACGGCAGGCAACATGAAATATAAAAAGGGCAGGAACTATATGGTAGGTTATTTAGGGGTGATCGGTGCGCAGGAAGGATTGGACTTGTTGCTGGAGTCAATCAAACAGATCGTTTATAAGCGTCGCGACGTGCAGTTCGCCATTGTAGGCGGCGGAACCGAACTGGAGAAGATCAAGCAACTGACAAGCGATATGGGATTGCATGATTATATAGATTATTATGGCCGGGTAGACGATGCAACGATGGTCGATATCATCAGTACGGCAGATGTTTGCGTGAATCCCGACAGGCCGACAGAGATGAACAACCTGTCGACGATGAACAAGATCATGGAATATATGGCGCTGAAAAAACCCATCGTACAATATGACCTTAAGGAAGGCCGTTTTTCAGCAGATCATGCGTCGTTGTATGCCTGTAATACAAATACTACGGATTTTGCAGACAAGATAATCTGGCTGCTCGACCATCCCGAGGACCGTACACGAAGAGGGGAATACGGTTACCACAAAATAGTGAATGAGCTTTCGTGGGATTATGAAAGCCGGAAACTGGTAGATTTTTTCAATAAGGTTTTTGTTTGACGCAGACATTCAATTATTCAGGAAATTCTCATAAATATGAACAAGCCTTTCCTGCAACTGATCAGTGTGGGGGTATTATTGCTTGATCTGACGATGTTGAATTCATCGATGGCCTTGTGTGAATTGTTTTTCCATGCCATTAATGAAAGATCCGGCATGGCGTATTGGATCTTCTGGATCGGGTTGAATATCAGCTGGATCATCGTAACGTGGATCGTAAATGTATACGACACAAAAAATATTTTGCATTTCGAAGCGTTCGCCAGGCGAACGATGCATGCCTGGTGTTACTGGCTTATTCTGGTGATGCTGTATCTTTTTTTTGCCCGCCAGTTTTTACTTTCGCGCTTGTTCATTGCTGCCTCGATGATCGGTTATGGGGTTTTGTTGATGTTGAACCGGTTTATTCTTCTTTATGCCCGCAGTTTCTGGAAGTATCATAGCCACATGTCGCGTAAGGTGATGATCATCGGTTACAATAGCATGGCTAAAAAGCTTGCTTCCTATCTGGAAGAAGAAGAAATGGATACCGAGATCGTTGGATTTTGCGAGGAGGCTGAGAATGTGCATGAGTTATCCAATTACCCGATCATCGATTCGGTAAATAATTCGATCCGGGCTTCTCGCCAGCACCAGGTGAACGAGATTTACTCAACTATTGCGCCTGAACAGCATAAAGGCATTTATGGATTGATGCTGGAAGCCGATAATGCCTGTATTCATTTTCGCCTTATTCCCGACCTAAGCCATTTTGTCAAGAGGAATTATTACATCAATTATTTAAAGGACATTCCTGTGCTTTCCTTAAGACAGGAGCCTTTGAGTGAGACGACCAACCGCATCAGGAAGAGATTTTTCGATATTGTTGTCAGCCTGTTGGTTACCATATTAATATTGTCCTGGCTGATCCCTATATTGGCATTGCTGATCAGCGTGGAATCACGGGGCCCCATATTTTTTAAACAGAAGCGTACCGGAAGAGATAGAAAAGTATTCTACTGCTTAAAGTTCAGAAGTATGAAGTTGAACAAGGATGCGGATCTCAAACAGGCTGCCCGGAACGACACCCGGCTTACCAGGCTGGGGAAGTTCCTGCGCCGGTCAAATCTCGACGAGTTTCCGCAATTTCTAAACGTATTGAAAGGTGATATGAGTGTTGTAGGGCCACGGCCGCATATGCTCAAGCATACGGACGATTATTCAAACATGATCGATAAATATATGGTCCGCCAATTCCTGAAACCCGGCATTACCGGTTGGGCCCAGATCAATGGCCACAGAGGTGAGATCAGAACGCTGCAACAATTACAGGAAAGGGTAGAGCATGATATCTGGTATATGGAAAACTGGAACCAATGGCTGGATGTCAGGATCATATTTATGACCCTGGCGAACATGATCAGTGGTCAAAAAAACGCTTTTTGATGAACAATCGTATTCCCACATCCCCGCCGGTGATCGGCCCGGTTTCACCGTCGGAAAAACGTCCGCTATGGTCGGTGATAATTCCAACCTACAATTGTTTCGAGTGGCTGCGGCAGACGCTGGAAAGTGTGCTGGTCCAGGACCCCGGTCCCGGCAAAATGCAAATTGAAGTAGTGGACGATTGCAGTACAGACGGCGACGTAGGCGGATTGGTACAGGAAATAGGCAAAGGCCGCATAGGCTTCTTCCGACAGGAAAATAACCAGGGCAGTCTCAGGAATTTTGAAACCTGCCTGAAAAGGTCGAAAGGTTATTTTGTTCACCTCCTGCATGGAGATGATCTTGTCTTGAACGGATTTTACAAAGAAGTAGAAAGGCTGTTTATCCAATTTCCACAGGCAGGGGCGGCCTTTACCCGGTATGCCTATATCGATGAGAAGAATGAAATTACGCCACCGGGAAAAGAACTGCGGAATGAGCCCGGTATTATCGGGGACTTTCTTTTACAGATAGCGCAGAAACAATTGCTGCAGGCAGCCGCTATGGTGGTGAGAAGGAGTGTGTACGAACACCTGGGTAGTTTTTTTGCCGTGCATTACGGAGAAGATTGGGAAATGTGGACGCGCATTGCGGCGAATTATCCCGTTGCCTATTCGCCCACCTGTCTGGCATTGTACCGTGGCGGTCAGGGACACAGCGCCAGCATTACCAGCAATTCTTTGAAGACCGGTCAGAATATCCGGGATATCACAACAGTGATCGAGATCGTTCAGAATTATTTGCCCAAGGAAAAAAGGAAATCGTTGAAGAGAATTGCCGTTAAGAATTTTTCCCGCGCCTATGCCAAGGCCTCTAACCGCATTTATCTGCATAATCCCAAGGCGGCCTTTGTGCAGGCCAATGGTGCACTGCGAATGAACCAGGACGCAAAGACCATTTACTGGGTCATGAAACTTTACTTGCTGCACTTCCTAAATCGTTTTCGTCACACCTAAAAAAAACTATTTATATGGCAGAACAAAAAGCAAGACTGGAATGGGAGATCAACAAAAAAACCTCATGGCTTGGTACCAGCTTAAAAGAATTATACCAATATAAAGACCTTCTTTTCAGGCTGGTAAGAAAAGAGTTCCTATCGTCCTACCAGCAAACCCTTCTTGGGCCGTTCTGGGTACTGCTGCAACCCATCTTGACGGTTTTGACATCGTTACTGATCTTTCATAAGATCATCGGCGTGTCTACCGAAGGCATTCCTCCGCTGCTATATTATCTTGCCGGTATTACGCTGTGGAACTTGTTTTCGGATATATTTTTAGGCACATCTGTTACGTTTACACAAAACGTATTGGTGTTCAACAAAGTTTATTTTCCGCGGATCATTGTACCTCTTTCAGTTGTGCTGTTGAGCGGACTCCGTTTCCTGATACAGCTGCTGCTGTTTTTTGCCGCGCTGACCTATTATTACCTGGCAGGGGAGGTGGTGGTACCGTTGCAAACGTTCTTATTGGCCATCCCTGTTATTCTCACCACGGCAGGCATTGCCCTGGGGGCCGGGCTGGTGTTTTCGATATTCACCGCCAAATACCGTGACTTCCTGGGATTATTGCAGATCATTTTACGCTTGTTGCTGTTCGTATGCCCCATTTTTTATCCCATGTCGATTGTGCCGGACAAGCTGAAGTGGATAATGAACCTGAACCCGCTGTCGGCACAGTTTGAAGTGTTTCGTTTTGCCATGCTGGGCAAAGGACAGTTCACCGCAGACCAGGTATTGTACAGCAGCGTGTTTATGGTAGTGCTGCTGGCCGGTGGAATGTTATTGTTCAATAAAACAGCAGACAGGTTAGTGGATGTAATTTAACCCAATTCATACATAGTATATGTCAGACACAATTATTCAAATTGAGAACCTATCGAAGTTATACAGGCTGGGCACCATTGGCAGCGGAACGTTCAAGCGCGATCTAAACAACTGGTTGCAGGGGATCTTTCGGAAGAATTCCGATTCCCGTGCCCCGGTTCCAGATACGAAGGAGAACGTTTTCGCAGGTAAGGACCATTTATGGGCACTGCGAAATGTCAGTTTTGATATTAAAGAAGGGGAGGTATGTGGCATCATCGGCCGGAATGGCGCTGGTAAATCGACACTTTTGAAAGTTTTGTCGAAGATCACCCGGCCCACGGAAGGTTTTGTCAGAGGCCGTGGCAAAATAAGCAGCTTGCTCGAGATCGGCACCGGCTTTCATGCCGACCTGTCGGGTCGTGAAAATATTTTTATCAGCGGTTCCATGCTAGGTATGAAAAAGGCAGAGATCAGGAAAAAGTTCGACGAGATCGTTGATTTTTCAGGCATTGAGCAGTTTTTGGACACGCCCGTGAAAAGATACTCATCCGGCATGTATGTTCGTCTGGCCTTTGGCGTCGCTGCCCATCTGGAGCCCGACATCCTGATCGTGGATGAGGTGCTTGCCGTTGGAGATGCTGAATTTCAAAAAAAGTGTATGGGGAAAATGAAGGATGTGTCGCATCAAAAAGGGCGCACCATCCTGTTTGTAAGTCATAACCTGCAGGCCGTGAACAATCTTTGCACAAAAGCCATCTGGCTGCAGAAGGGTTCGATCCACGCTATGGGAGAGACTCAAATGGTAGTGAACAAATACCTGGGCGCCTTTCAGAAGAAATTATGGAACAGGGAATGGAAGTCTCCCCAGGAAGCGCCGGGTAACGAGTGGGTCAGGATATTATCTGTAGAGTTGATCCCGCACCTGCCCAATCCTATGGCGCCGATCGATATAAGGACGGCCATTACGGTGAAATTCCGCTTTTACAATTTCAATAACGAGATCAACCTTTCTGCCAACCTGGTGCTTTTTTCGCTGGCCGGCGATTGTATATTTGATGTGCCTTCTGTTTCGGGTGATTTCAACGAGGGCATGATTGAAGGCGAATGTACGATCCCGGGAAAATTCCTGAATGACGGGTCTTACTATTTCTCTCTTTACATTTTAAAGGATACTTCCCGGACGATCTTTGAATACGAGGAATGTTTGCATTTTGACGTGGAAGATCACCGGGAAAATATACACTGGTACGATAAATGGGTCGGGGCGGTACGCCCGCATTTCCCTTTTGCTCTTAGTTCCTATGACGTTTCGAAAAATGGAATCAGTTTGCTTAATACACGCCACCACCTGTAATGAACAAAGCCAACCCCTATATTATCAGGAGTGTTCAACTGGATGAACTGCTCCAGGCTGAACCAGCCGCACCGGATCCGACTCTACGCTATTATTTTTCTTATTGGTGGAAAAAAATACCGCTGGGTCACCTGTTCGTCGAACAGTATGAATTGCAAGACGCCAAAATAGCGCAGGAAAAAATATGGGGGGCCATAGCCCCTGCCATCCAATTCTATCAAGAAAGAACAGGGATACGGGCCGGGCATATTAACTTTTTCTTTTTGGAAAGGAATTACCGGGATTTTAACCGGGACATGGACCGGCTGTTCTCTGGCTATACTAACAGGAAATTACCCGAGATGGCCGATGTATCGGTAATCATATGTACCCGCAACAGGAGTCGGGACCTCCACCGTTGCCTGCGGTCGCTGTTTGCACAAACCTGCCTGCCCGCCGAGGTGATTGTGGTAGACAATGCCCCGACAGACGACAGCACCTATAGCGTGGTAAAGCAATTTGCAGAGGTCATTTACTATAAAGAGCTGCGCCCGGGTTTAAGCATTGCCCGGAATGCAGGTATACGTCTGGCCGGTTCTTCGGTCATTGCCTTTACCGATGATGACGTTGTACTGCACCCACTTTGGGTTTACCATGTGCAGGAATCCTTTGCTATGCCACAGGTGGGCGCCATGACCGGGCTGGTGATAGCCTCTTCGCTGAATACGGAAAGCCAGCAATTGTTTGAGAAGCAATACAGCTTCAACCGTGGGTATTGTGATAAGCTATACGACAAAACATATTTTAACGACAGCCTGGCGACCGGTCCAAAGGTATGGAATATCGGCGCCGGGGCCAATATGGCGTTCAGAAGATCGGTATTCGATGCAGCAGGTTATTTCGATGAACGGCTGGGTGCGGGCGCTGCCGGTTGCAGTGAAGATTCGGAATTGTGGTACAGGCTACTGGCGAAGGAGTTTGCGATATTTTATAACCCGCGGGCCGTTGGCTTTCACGAACACCGCAAGGAGGTCAATGCCCTTAAACGGCAGGTTTTTAGTTATATGCGGGGCCATGCTGCCGCTGCGTTGATACAGCAGTCGCAAATCAGGGAAGCAGGTTACCGCAGGTACCTGTACAGGATGATCTTCAAAAGCTGTATGCCTTTGTTGATCAAGCGATTTTTTCAGACCGATGAACGTAAAATGATACTCATCCAGCTACATGGAATTTTTTCGGGTATACTCTTCTTCGCCAGGAATAAAAATAAACCTTCACAAACAAACCCCTTTTAATATGGCTACTCTTACCGACAACCGGCCGCAGGATCTTATATCAGTGGTTATCCCCTGTTATAACCATGGAAAATATTTACCGGATGCCATAGACAGCGTGCTTTCGCAAAACCACAAGAACGTGGAGATCGTTGTGGTAGACGATGGCTCAACAGATTGTACAAAAGATGTTGTATCCGACATGTATGCCAACGATGCACCAGTAAAGTATATTTACCAGCGCAATCAGGGGCTCTCGGCCGCCCGCAATACAGGCATCGATAACAGCAGCGGGAAGTATTTTGTTTTTCTGGATGCCGATGACTGGCTGATAGAAAATGCCCTTGCTACCAATATATCATTTTTACAGGCGAACAAACTGGCTGCCTTTGTTTCGGGCGGTCATATTATCGTCAATGACCGGGAGCAATACAGGGAGGAGAAAAGTGAAATGATAGACGGAAATTATTACAATGTTATGCTGCGGCGGAATTATATTGGCATGCATGCTGCCGTGATGTACCGGCGATGGGTTTTTGACGAGTTCCGATTTGATACAAAGTTGAAAGCCTCCGAAGATTACGACCTGTACCTGCATGTGGCCCGGAAATATCCTGTCTGTCATCATAAGCATCTTATTGCCGTTTACCGTTTTCACGATTCAAATATGTCGGGCGACATATACAAGATGTTCAAATATACTTTGTTGGTATTGCAACGGCAGAAAAGCTATCTCAAAACCGACGCCGAGAAGAAAAGCTTTGTTATAGGGAATAACAACTGGAGGAGTTACTACAGCATGAAAATGCTGGCCACGCTTCCGCATAAACCTACCTGGCCGGTGACGAAAAGGATGATCATAGAACACACCATAGCCTTTCGGTACCATCCCATGCCATATGCCAAATATTTAAAATCAAAAACAGCTATGCTAATACAAAAATCAAAAAGGCGGCTTAAGAACCTGCTTTTTAAAGGTCCGGGAGGCCATACGCTGCCACCGGGAAAAATAAATTTGGGTGACCTGAACCGCGTGACGCCTTTCAGCATTGATTTCGGGTATGACCGTGGTGGTCCTGTAGATCGTTATTATATCGAGAACTTTCTTGCCGCCTCATCGGGTCATGTAAAGGGCAGGGTGCTTGAGATCGGCGACAATGAATATACGCTCCGCTATGGGGGGGGACGTATTGCTGTAAGTGATATTCTGTATATCGACAATACCAATCCCAAGGCTACCTTTGTGGGCGACCTGAGCAATGCGCCTCATTTGCCTGCCGATAGTTTCGATTGTATCATTCTTACGCAAACACTGCATCTTATATACAACTATAAGGGCGCATTGGAGACCTGTTACCGTATTTTGAAACCAGGCGGGGCATTATTGCTTACCGTACCGGGAATAAGTCATATTCATCATGGCGAGTGGGGAAAATACTGGATGTGGTCTTTTACCACGGCCTCCATACAGCGGATGTTGTCTGAAGTATTTGATCCCGCCAAGTTTAAGGTAGAGTCCTTCGGAAATGTGCTGGCCGCCACCGCGTTTTTATACGCCATGGGGCTGCCGGAGATAAAAAAGTCGCAGGTCGACTACAACGACCCGCAATACCAACTCATCATTACGGCAGCTGCAATCAAATAATGACTATGATACTTCGAAAATGGGCAAGGCGGCTCAAAGGTTATTTCCGGCATAAGGCGGTAGTTCTTATGTATCATCGTGTAGTGCCTTTTTCACTGGATCCTTGGCAGTTGGCGATACACCCTGACTATTTCGAGCAGCATTTACAGGTATTGAGAAAACGGTTTCGCGTTATTTCCGTCAACGACCTGGTAATGCAGCTTAAGAGAGGAACTGTGGCGTCCAACTGCGTTTGCATCACTTTTGATGATGGGTACATCGATAATTTTATCAACGCAAAGCCTTTATTAGAAAAATATCAATGTCCCGCCACTTTTTTTGTTGCTACCCAGTTTATTAACCAGAAGCACCTGTTCTGGTGGGATGAGCTGCAGCATATCATGCTTGATGCCGAAATACTTCCGTCGGTGTTTTTCCTGGTCATCCATAACGAAATGATAGAATATTTCCTGGAAGAGGATGCCATTCTCAATGAAGTGATGCGCCTAAAACATCTGGCATGGATAGCCCCCTATGACCCGCCCACAAGACGCTGTGAGCTATACCTGTTGGTTTGGTCTTACCTGAAGCCATTACCCTATGCCCTATTGAAATCGACGCTCGACAAGATACGATCCTGGGCAGGCGGTTTGAATAATCTGGACCACATGAGCGTCCCCATGTCGACCTTTCAACTGAACGATCTTGTCAGCCATCGATTATTCGATGTAGGCATGCATACGGTTACACATGCATCGTTGCCGTTCCATTCTGCAGAAACACAGTCGCGCGAGATCGTCAACAACCGCAATGCCCTGTTGAAAACAGGCGACCATGCCAGGAACATACTCGCCTATCCTTACGGAGATTACGGCGATTCCACCCTTGCAGTGGTAAAAAAAGAAAAGCTGGCAGCTGCTTTCACAACCTGTGGACAAACCGTTACCAGGCGGTCTGACCCGTTTCTTCTGGGGAGGTTCCAGGTGATGAACTGGAACGGGGTGGATTTTGAAAGACAGCTACGGCATTGGTTTAAGGTCGGATAATTTAATTTAATACATTTTCATATGTGTGCATTATTAACTCCTGAGGTGTCTGTTATTACAGCCTTCTTTAATGAAGAGCGGTTCCTGTCCGAAGCCATCGAAAGTGTAATAAACCAGGAATATACCAACTGGGAACTGATACTAATAGACGACGGCTCATCCGACAGTAGCACGATGATCGCACGTTTCTATGCAAATGCCTACGAGGGAAAAATTATTTATATTGAGCATGAAGGGCATGCGAACAAATCAACTGCGGCGAGCCGCAACCTGGGCATTTCAAAGGCCAGGGGAGAACTGGTGGCCTTCCTGGATGCCGATGATGTATGGGAGCCTGCAAAATTGCTCAAACAAATAAAGCTCATGCGAACGCATAAGCAGGCAGCCATGCTCCTGGAAGCCTCTGACTATTGGTATAGCTGGGACGTACCGCCCAGGCAAGACATCATTGTGCAGGTTGGCGGGGAAAAAGACAGGGTGTATGAAACGCCCGAATTGGCAGAAACCCTGTACCCGCTGGGAAAGGGAGCGGCGCCCTGTCCTTCCGCGATTATGGTCAAAAGGGAAGCATTGATAAGACTTGGTGGATTTGAATCTATGTTTACAGGCAAGTACCAGCTATATGAAGACCAGGCTTTTTTAATGAAGTTTTACCTCAATGAAACCATTTATGTTTCATCCCAGTGCAACAACAAATACAGGCAGCGAACTGGTTCCTGTGTGCAATGGGTGAGAAAGGAGGGTAGTTATCACGTGGTGAGAAAATATTTCCTGAACTGGATGGACCTATATATGCAACACCATAATATAAGGTACAGTAAGGTGCAGCGTTTGTTGTCGAGGGCCATGGACCAATATAGGAGGCCTGTTCTTTACTTTATGCGAAGCAGCTTGTCGAAAATCCAAAAAAAGGTTCTGCAGGTAAAATAAAACAGCCAGGCAGCGAGGACTTCGCAAACAAGAGATATGGAGATAAACTACATCATCCTTGCCCATAAGGGTCCCCAACAACTAGCCCGACTGCTGGAAAAATTATTCACAAGAGAATCCCGATTTTACATACATATTGATAAAGACGTTGAAATGTACCCGTTCATGAAAGAGCTGGGTCATTATTGCAACGTTTTTTTTCTTGCGGATGCACAACGGATCGCAGCTGTGTGGGCAGATTTTAGCATGGTGCTGGCAACGATCAATTGCATGCAGCAGATCATAGCAGATAAGCGAAAAGGCTATTGTGTGCTGATGAGCGGCCAGGATTACCCGATAAAGAGCAGCGCCTACATCAACGAATTCCTTTCCAGCCAATATGGTGTCAATTTTATCCAGGGTTATCCTATTTTGCCTACAGAATGTGCCGAACAAGGAGTCAGGCGCATAAACCGGTATAAGGTCAACCTGTCGAAGACCAGGAATGATATACTTGTATTCCCTTCTATTTTTGACAAAGAGTTTTATAGAAGACTCAATTTTGAGTCTTTTTTATACCTGGCAAAAAGAAAGAGTATTGTTTCCTGCCTGGAGATACTGGCAAAAACGCTTAAAAAACGGCGATTTCCGTCCTATATACAGCCTTATAAAGGAAGTCAGTGGTGGGCGCTTCCGATAGAGAGCGTCCATTTTATCCACGATTTCATTAAAGGCCATCCCGACTATCTGGCCTATCATTTCTATACGTTTGCCCCGGATGAAATATTTTTTCAAAGTATTATTCATTCCATGTTGGATAAAATCAGGATACGGGAAGATGTAACCTATGTGAACTGGCGGCCCGATAATTACGGCCCTTTGCTGCTGAAGGAGATCAATTTTGACGAAGTCATGGAGAAGGGGCGGGATAAACTTTTTGCCAGGAAATTCGATATCGAGATCGATTCCAGGATACTGGACCTGATCGATAAAGAAAATCTGTGAACTATTTCTTTTAGGATGAAAACGGGCGTATACATGTAGGCCGGGAGAGATCCCGGCCTTTTTTTTGGCACTATAGACAAGCAAATTATTGTGGGGAAACCAGTTGCATATTGGCATGACGATTGCCTATTCTCACCTCGTCGTAGAACAGTACGCGCTTTTCTTCGGGTGAATAGCCAGCCCAACCCTTCCAGCCCCATTTATATATTCCTATCTTGAAGTAAGGAAGGTATTTATCATTAAATGAATTCGGACCGGAATAGGTGAAAAGTTTTTGTTTGTTCTTCCATATTTCCACGATGCCATCCGACCGGTAGGAAAACTTAATATGGAATACCCAATCGTTCCATTTGCCTTTATCGACACTTCCAAGGTCTACCTTTTTTTCGCCATCTTTCGTATCATTCGTATTTACTGCAGCGGCGGCCCACAGGATCTGCAAATAGAACCTGTCATTCTCTATGCCCAGGGAAACAGGTGGCGAGCGCCAGCTTTCCCCCAGTTCCCAGTCAGGCACTTCATGCCATTGCGCAATCTTTTCCGGCATGGGGTCTGCTACAAAATCTGACGGCAGGTAATTGCTGAAACCATACCATCTTTCGTTGTCTGTTTCGCTGCCCAGTCGCAGCTCAGACCGTACAAAGCCATTGAAGTCCGTTACATCTGCTTTGGTGAATTCGAACCTGGCCGATGATCTTCCTTTTCGCGCTACTTCCGTGCTTATGCCCAGTGCGCCCGGCCGGCAGGTTTCCTTTGTCCATTTATCGAAATCATGTGCATCTTCAAACGTAGATTCCATTATCACAGGATCAACATCCATGCCTTCCTGCCTACCGGAGAGTGTCAATAGGAGGAAAAAAATGCAAAGCAGAATAGGCATGGATGTGTGATTGTGGTTTTTCAATTTATTATTCACGAATGAGCTTGAGAACAACTTTTTGATTTTTATCTGTCAGGAATAAAATGTACACGCCCGCAGCCCGCATTTCCCTTGAAAAGTCCAATAGTATGGCAGTTCCCGGTATATAGGGCGGCAGTTTGCCACGTTTTAATGTGGCGCCGGATGACGACAGCAAAATATAACCGGCATCGGCCAGGAACCGCCTGTCCGTCATGAGCCTGAACTGCCCATCTGGACTTGGGTTTGGAAATACCCTGGTAGCGACCGCTGTATCCGCCCGTGGAAATGGATTGGACACAACCGGAGGCGTTACAGCGGCGCTCTGACTTTGGGGCAGGATCTCGATGGCTGATACTTTTGGCCGGTCAACTCCACCTTCGGCCAGGGCAGCGGTAAAGTTGATGTTCAGCGTGCCGTCGGTTACGGTCGTGGTGAAGTTTTCAATTACGGCTGTAAAGGCGCCCACTTTTTGCACGATGTCGTAATTGTCGAGCACCTTCAGGCCCTCGATGCTTACATCGAATTTACGGCTGCCGGCGGTGGTCCAGTAAATTTCTGCAAAATGCAGCACCACCTTGTAAGTACCGTTGATAACAGGAAACGCATAGCTAAACGTGCCATTGTCGGTGGTCGAATAGCGTTCAGTTTGGTACATTGCGTCATCGGTCGTGCCGGCAATGGCCGATGTAACAGAGTATGTCACTCCAGGCGCCGGTGCGAAGAAATTATCGGCTGCAAAAGTACCGATCGAGTTGGTGACCTGGGGGCCACCCGCATTGATACGGTAGCTGGACGCTGTGCCTGCCGGGTTCACGGTTACGACAACCTGGTCGGGGCTGCTGGGAGCGCCCTGGTTATCGGTTACCACCAGTTGGAATACCGAGGTGCCCTGGGTCAGGCCGGTGACATTGGTGGTGGCATTGCTGGGAGAGGCGATGGTGCCGCTGCCAGAGACCTTTGTCCAGGCGTAGCCGGTGACCGTTCCATTGGCATCGGTGCCGCTGCCGTTCAAAGTAGCGGTGCTGGCCGGAAGCGTAATGGCGAGATCCGGACCCGCATTGGCAACCGGTGGCTGGTTGGCACCTGAGGTGGTGAGGATCTCGATGGCCGATATTGTTGGCCGGTCGGCGCCACCTTCGGCCAGGGCAGCGGTAAAGTCGATGTTCAGCGTGCCGTTGCTAACAGTCGTGGTGAAGTTTTCAACGTCGGCTGTAAAGGCGCCCACTTTTTGCACGACGTCGAAATTGTCGAGCACTTTAACCCCCTCGATGCTTACATCGAATTTACGGCTGCCGGCGGTGGTCCAGTAGATCTCAGCAAAATGCAGCTTCACCTGGTAGGTGCCGTTGCTGACGGGGAAGGCATAGCCGAACGTTCCATTGCCGGTGCCCGAATAGCGTTGAGTCTGGTATATAGCGTCATCGGTAGTGCCGGCAATGGCCGATGCGGTAGAGAAAGTCAGGCCAGGGGAGAAGAAGTTATCGGCTGCAAAAGTGCCGATCGAGTTGGTGACCTGTGGTCCACCCGCATTGATCCGGTACAGAACCGTTGTACCACCTGTCGGGTTCACTGTTACGACAACCTGGTCGGGGCTGCTGGGAGCGCCCTGGTTATCGGTTACCACTAATTGAAATACCGAGGTGCCCTGGGTCAGGCCGGTGACATTGGTAGTGGCACTGGTGGGGGAGGCGATGGTGCCGCTGCCCGAGACTTTTGTCCAGGCGTAGCCGGTGACCGTTCCATTGGCATCGGTGCCGCTGCCGTTCAAAGTAACGGTGCTTGTCGGAAGCGTAATGGCGAGATCCGGACCCGCATTGGCCACCGGCGGCTGGTTAGCGGTCGAAGTGGTGAGTATCTCGATGGCCGTTATTTCCGGCTGGTCAACGCCACCTTCGGCCAGGGCGGCGGTAAAGTTGATGTTCAGCGTGCCGTCGGTCACATTCGTGGTGAAGTTTTCAATGTCGGCTGTCAAGGCGCCTACTTTTTGCACGATGTCGAAATTATCGAGCACCTTCACGCCCTCGATGCTGACATCGAATTTCCGGCTGCCTACTGTGGTCCAGTAAATGTCTGCAAAATGCAGCACCACCGTGTAGGTGCCGTTGCTGACGGGGAAGGCATAGCTGAAGGTACCATTGGCGGTGGTCGACGTGCGTTCGGTCTGGTACATGGCGTCGTTGGTAGTGCCGGCAATGGCCGATGTGGTAGAGAAGGTCCCGCCAGGCGCCGGTGAGAAGAAATTATCTGCTGCAAAAGTACCGATTGAATTGGTGACCTGTGGTCCGCCTGCATTGATCCGGTAAACGGCCGTTGTACCACCTGCCGGGTTCACGGTTACGATAACCTGGTCGGGGCTGCTGGGAGCGCCCTGGTTATCGGTTACCACTAATTGAAATACCGAGGTGCCTTGTGTCAGGCCGGTGACATTGGTGGTGGCACTGGTGGGAGAGGCGATGGTGCCGCTGCCGGATACCTTTGTCCAGGCGTAGCCGGTGACTGTTCCATTGGCATCTGTG